>VOFK01003219.1_pt1 | contig 203010 bp, 221 predicted proteins | sample 5384121 | NCBI WGS metagenome assembly VOFK01 (sample SAMN12384730, study PRJNA508395) | human gut metagenome | isolation source: healthy gut J | host: Homo sapiens | reverse complement strand
CAGAACAATGCGTAACTATAGTTACTGGCCTTTATCGAGCGTCACCGCCGCGAAACAGCACCACGACACCGTACTTTCGAACAGCTGCAAACATATCAAAGGGACAGCGCCAGCTTATCACCATTGCGCGCGCTATGCTTTCAAAATCAACCATGCTGATACTGGACGAGGCGACCTCCAATGTCGACTCACGCACCGAAATCAAAATTCAGCAGGCTATGGCAAGGCTGATGGAGGGCAGAACCTGCTTTGTAATAGCGCACAGGCTGTCAACCATACAAAACGCCGATCTCATTCTTGTTTTGCAGGGCGGCAAAATCACAGAGAGCGGCAATCATGAGCAGCTTATGAAAAAGGGCGGCTTTTACAGCACGCTTTACAACTCGCAGTTCATATGAAAAATCAAACCGCGCATATTCGGCAAAGGCGGATGACTGTTGTCATCCGCCTTTATTAATGCCGTGTATGTTTTCAGCATTATCAGAGCAGTGATTTCAATGCCGCATCAAATTGCGGGAAAGCCTTTTTAAGCACAACAGGCTTTCCGCTTTTATCAATAAAACAATGCGTTGACGCAGCCGTCATTACAACGACCCTGCTTTTAAGCTCGGTCATGATATAACTCAGTTCAAGCCTAACTCCTGTGTATTTGTCAAGCGTTACGTCTATACTGATTTCATCATCAAAGGTTGTCGGGTGCTTATAACGGCACTGAACGGAAACAACCGGAGATGTAATACCGTCCTGCTCCAGCTTCTTCATACCATAGCCTATGCTTTTCAGAAAATCCGCCCGGGCTTCCTCCATCCACCTGACATAGTTAGAGTGGTGTGTAATGCCCATTTTATCGGTTTCGTAATAATGTACTTTATGAATATATGTGTGCATAATTCACCTCGTCAATACATACAGCCCGTAAGCTCGGCAAGGGTGGTTTCTCCCCAGCTGTAATTTGTCAGATAGCTGCCCTTGAAAAGCTGAGCATATTCTTCCTTTCCGGACAGGTAATTATAGAGATCGCACTGAACCCTTTCCATAACTATGCGGCGTGCGCCGTCCACGGATTCAACGACATCGGAAATGCCGTACTCCTCCAAGATGTTTTTAAGCCTGAGTGCAACCTTGCGGTATCTTGATAACGTAACCGGATTTACAGGCTCGTTTTCCCACAGAAAGCCTATCGCCTCCTCCGAGGAAACAAACCCGCCCCGCCGGTCGACAAGAAGCGCAAACAGCTCTTTGGATTTCTTGTTCCGAAACGCTATCGGCTTATCTCCCACAAACACGTCGAAGTAGCCGAAGGTGCGGATTGAAACAGTACGGTTTTCCGGGAGCGCTGCCGTTTCATCCGGTGCAGCATCCTCAACCGCATAAAGCATAACGTATCGCGGCGAGCTGCTGTCAGGCTCCTTTTGAGAGCAGATTGCTTTGATTTGGCGTTCACTTTCGGTTTTATAATCGAAATAGGTAAATTCAGCCTCACCGTTTCTGAGGAGCTTTTCAAAATCCTCATAGGACGCTTCGCTGTAAGCGACAAAGCTTTCAAGCGGCGTATACTTTTCGGTCAGAGGAAGCCATTCTTCCTTTGTATACCCAAAGTATTCATACACATTTTCACTGGCATAAAGGGGCTTTACCAAGCTCTCGGGTGTGACCTCAAAAGCCGCAATGCCATCCGAGAACTGCATGACGAGTTCTTTCATTCTCTGCCTCAGCTGATCATTCTCTATCCGCAAAACATCCGCTTCACCCGTCTGCTGTAAAAGCCGGCAGCAGTAGAAGCTGACAAAATCATCAACCTTGATAAATATTCCGCTGTACTGCTTAAGCTCTCCCGATGAGGAACGTGCGTTATATGTAATATGCGGAGGCTGCGCGCCCGGTTCGTAAAGCTTCTTTTGTGAAAAGTCCCTGAAAAAGCGGCGAACCTTGTCACGGTCGTCCAAAGCAACGGCGCTTATAATCCATTTTTCCAGAGCGTCATCCATCTGCATTGCAATATCCTCGAATTTTTTGAACGAGGATTTGTCATCGCAATGCAGGCATTTTACGGTATTGGCGCTGATGTTGAATTCGAATATCTTATCGTACACATCGGTCAGCGCCTTAATATACCTCTGCGTTTCGGCGGCTTTTTTGAGCTTATGACGTTCCGTGATATCCATGCAGACGCTTTGGAATTCTTCCACACCCTGTTCGTTTTGACACTTTGTCACCCAGCCGAATACATGCGCCCTTGTTCCGTCGCAGCGAAGCACGGTCATTTCGCCCGCAATCGGAGCTTCCGATGAATAAACACGGTTCAGATATTTGGAAAAGCGGCGCCTATCCTCCATCGGAATCATAAGAAAAATATTTTCCTTATACATTTCAAGATAATTCAGCTCGCCGTCTCTTGCCTTGGGGAAACGGAGCATATCAATCATTTTTTGATTGATATAGGTAATCTTAGGCTGTTTTTCGCAGGTGTATTTCAAAAAACCGCAGGGTACGGTTTCGTTTAAAAACCGCAAATTGTTGTTTTCGCCTTTGATGTCCGTGATGTCTGTAATGACGGAATACCCGACAAGAGTTCCGTCCTCCAGCCGCTCGGACGACAGCGTATCCCTGACGTGCATCACGGCGCCGTTCTTTTTGATAAGGCGATACTCGCAGGTAAGAGTCTGCTCTTTTTCGGAAAGTTTATTTATAAAATCCAAATATCTTTGCCGATCCGAAGGATGAATCAGCGGTGCGTACAGATCACGGCTTGCGTGGAGCAGCTCACCCTCGCTGTATCCTGTCAGCTCACATAGATTGCGGCTTGCATAGCACAGATGAGCCGGCTCACTCAAAATATACTGATGAAAGCCGCTGATATGCCGGTCGAGTATAGCTCCTATATTAGTTAACATGTCGTTCATAACAACTCCTTTTGCGCAGCGCGCTGTCTGCTGCCCGATGCAAAAAAACGTCGGATATATGATAATACAAGATTATAACAAAATCTTGTATTTTTTTCAAATTAAATCAATTATTACGCGGCGGAAACCGCCGCTGCATAATTCCCTATTTGCACAATTTTAAATATCTCCTGCGGCAAACCCTGAGAAGCCTGTTCTCAGGGCTATACCGACAGCTTTGTAATAAGACTGCCGATGAATGCAGCTAAAATAAAGTCGGTAAATGTCCTTTACCGTATAAAATACCATTTTTTCAGCCTTGCTTTCGCTGAACATTTTTCTGTATTTTTCCGCTGATGGTTTTAGGCATTTCTTCAGTAAACTCAATAATACGTATCCACTTGTATTCCGCTAATTTCCGATTGCAAAATTCCTTGATTTCAAGCTCCAGCTCTTTTGAGGGGACATAGCCCTGACCGAGCACAACAACAGCCTTGATTGCCTGACCTCTGAGCGCGTCGGGCACGCCGATAACGCTGCATTCCACAACAGCGGGATGCTCCATCAATACATTTTCCACTTCATAGGGACCGACACGGAAGCCGCCGGTCTTTATAATATCGTCAAAGCGGCCGTGGAACCAGTAGCGGCCGTTTTCGTCCATATACGCAGCATCACCCGTATGATACACGCCGCCGCGCCACACATAGTTATACTGCTGCTCATTGTCAAGATAGGCGGTGAACACGCCTGTCTGCCTGCCCGGCTGTTCGGGAATAATAACAACCTCTCCGATCTCGTTTACTTCGACCCGCTCGCCCTGCTTATTGCGAAGCTCGATATTATAAAAAGGAGACGGCGTACCCATAGACCCCTCAACGGCATCCATGCCATTAAAGTTTGCCAGCAGCAATGTTGTTTCGGTCTGTCCGTAGCCCTCGCAAAGCGTGAGCCCCGTGCGCTCCGTAAATTTGCGGAACACCTCGGGCGCCAGCATTTCACCTGCGGTAGATGCGTGTTTGAGCGTCGGCATATCGGGGATACCCTTACGTACAAGATAGCGGTACACCGTAGGCGGAGCGCAGAAGGAGGTAACACCGTATTTGTTAATGATACTGCACAGCTGCTTCGGTTCAAAATTATCGAAATCATAGACCATAACTGCACTTCCCACAAGCCACTGTCCGTATATTTTTCCCCAGGAGGCTTTTTGCCCAGCCTGTTTTTCGGCAACGGTAAAGTGAAGTCCGTTATCCTCCGCCTGCTGCCAGTATTTGGCTGTGGCAATATGTGCCAGCGGATAGCTGTGTTCGTGAATTACGCCCTTCGGGTAGCCGGTTGTACCGGACGTAAAATACATCAGCATGGGATCGGCTGCCGCTGTGGGAATACGCTTCAGCTGCCCGCTTGCCCTTTGCATAGCACAGGTGATATTTTTCAAAGCCCTCGACATCAGCCTGAACGCACCAGAGCTTTGCGGACAGCTCAGTCTGACTTAACGCCTTTAAAATTTTTTTCCGGCACCTCGTCCTGAGAGGTACAAACAACCGCCTTTGCCCCAGAGGCTTTTGATACGGTAAACAATGTCGCTTACCGTCAGCATATGCGTTGCCGGAATCATAACTGCTCCGAGCTTATGCAAAGCAACTGCCGCAAACCAGTATTCATAGTGGCGTTTGAGTATCAGCATCACACGGTCGCCGCGGCCGATGCCGGCGTTTCGGAACACATTTGCCATTTGGTTGCTGTATTTTTTAATATCCGCAAAAGTGAAGACGTGCTCTTCCCCTTCCACGTTGCACCATACGAGCGCGCGCTTGTTCGGGGTTTCCTGCGCTGTTTTATCGACAACATCGTAGCCGAAGTTAAAATTGTCGGGATAGTCAAGCGTTAATTTTTTCAAATTGCCGTATTCATCGGTAATTTCATGACAATAGTTTCGGTATACGCTCATAATTACTCCTTAATTACCGCACTGACGCCGATATTACGGAATCTGTCGTAGCGGTGTCCCACAAGATCCAAATCATTTGTCAGCACATCGATTTCACGAATGAGCAGGGTGCGGATACGGTCATAAAATTCTTTTTGACCGATATCCTTTTCGGAAAGAATGCGTTCAATCACGCCGAGGCTTTTTGCGTCCTCGGCAGTCAGCTTTAAGCTCTCTGCCGCCGTCTGCGCTTTTGCGGCGTCCTTCCAAAGAATGCTTGCGCAGCCTTCGGGTGAAATAACCGAATAAACGGCGTTTTGCAGCATCCATACACGGTCGGCAACCGCAAGAGCCAGCGCACCGCCGCTGCCGCCCTCACCGATAAGAACGGAAATGACAGGCACGCACAGGGTGGACATCTCCGTTAAATTTTCGGCAATAGCCTGCCCCTGACCGCGCTCTTCAGCACCGATACCGCAGTAAGCGCCGGAGGTATCAATAAAACAGATAATAGGTCTGCCGAATTTTTCCGCCTGCTTCATAAGGCGAAGCGCCTTGCGGTAGCCCTCGGGATTAGGCGCGCCGAAATTACGCAGGGTGCGTTCCTTTGCAGTATGTCCCTTTTCAATGGCGATTACAGTTACGGGGCTGCCGTTTAAGCTCGCAATACCGCCGACGATTGCCGGATCGTCGGCATAGCGGCGGTCGCCGTGAAATTCGATAAATCCCCTGAATATGTTTTTGATATAGTCAAGCCCTGTCGGTCTGTTGCTGCTGCGGGCAAGTTTTACTCTGTCGTATGCCGCTTCACTCATTAAACTGCCCTCCCGCCGTGCATTTTCAGAAGCTCAGCAAGATACCGCTTTTGATCCCGGCGGCTTACTATGCTGTCAACAAATCCGTGCTCCAAGACGAATTCCGACTTTTGGAAACCGTCCGGAAGCGATTTTTTCGTGGTTTGCTCAATGACTCTTGCACCCGCAAAACCGACTGTTGCTCCCGGCTCTGCCAAAATGATATCCGCCTCCATTGCAAAGCTGGCAGTTACGCCGCCGGTGGTAGGGTCGGTAAGAACGGCAATATATAAAAGTCCCGCGTCACTGTGGAGCCGCACCGCCGCGCTTGTTTTTGCCATTTGCATCAGAGACAAAAGCCCCTCCTGCATACGTGCGCCGCCCGATACCGTAAAGCCAATCACAGGCAAGCGGTACTGAACCGCATATTCGAAAAGAGAGGTAATCTTTTCCCCTACCGCACTTCCCATACTGCCCATCATAAAGTAGGACTCCATCACAAAAAGACAGCATTTCTGCCCGCCCAGCGTCGCTGTGCCGCAGACAACCGCCTCCTGTTCCCCGCTTGCCGAGCGAACGGTTTCAATCTTATCCTTATAGCCCGGAAAGTTCAGCGGGTTATCCGCCTTTATTCCCGAATACAGCTCATGAAAGCTGCCCTTATCCGCTATCATTCGGATACGGTTGCGCGCCTTCATTCTAAAGTGATAGCCGCAGGAGCAAACAAGGTCATTTGCCCAAAGGCGGCTGAGGGGAATATCCTTGCGGCAATTAGGACAGCTCTTTTCCGGCTCGCCTGCGTCTCTCTGAACGGGGGCAGAGGTCCCCCCTTCCTCCAATTTATTTTTCGGTTTCAAAAAATTCATCAGCGCCATTATGTCACCTGTTTCCCATAAATGTTAAATCATAATTGCCGGATGTGAAGCGGTCATCCTCTACAATCCGCAGCTGTTCTTCGATATTTGTCGGTATACCCTCAATTACAAGCTCACAAAGGGACGCCCGTATTTTCCGCAGAGTTTCCTCCCGTGTTTTGGCGTATACGATCAGCTTGCCCAAAAGCGAATCATAATACGGAGAAACCACCGTACCGTCGATAAGACATGTATCAAAACGTACCGACGGGCCGCCGGGGACATGAAGCGTCTTGAGCGTCCCGCAGCTTGCCGCGTTTATGCGGCATTCGATGGCAGAGCCTTTTATTTTGATGTCGCTTTGCGTAAAGTTCAGCGCAATGCCCGCGGCAATTCTTATCTGCCATTTTACGATGTCTATTCCTGTCAGTATTTCGGTAACGGAGTGCTCTACCTGCAAACGGACATTCATTTCCATAAACCAAAAGTTTCCGTCTCTGTCCAGCAGAAATTCAAGAGTGCCCGCACCGACATAGCCGATTTTTTTAACCGCCTCCACAGCCAGCCGCATAATCTTTTCCCTTCGCTCATCATCTACGGCGGGAGAAGGCGTTTCCTCCAAAAGCTTTTGGTTTCTTCTCTGCAGGGAGCAGTCCCTGTCGCCCAGACACACGGCGTTTGAGTGTTCGTCTGCAAGAATCTGAAGCTCCACATGTCTTGCGGGGAATATATACTTTTCAAGATATACGCTGCCGTCGCCAAAGGCACCGACTGCCTCGGCGGTTGCCTGCAAATATGCGTCCTTTAAGTCATCGGCAGAGCGTATAAGCCTGATGCCGCGTCCGCCGCCGCCCGCACACGCCTTCAGCATAACGGGATATCCTATTCTCTGCGCGGCTCTCTCCGCCTCCTCCACGGACGCAACGGCTTTCGTACCGGGAATGACGGTAAGACCCGTATCCCGTATCAGCTCCTTCAGTATTGCCTTGTCGCTCAGACGCTCCATATTTTCCGGTTCAGGACCTATAAACACCAAGCCGTTTTTTCTGCAAAGGCGGGCAAAATGCGCATTTTCGGAAAGAAATCCGTAACCGGGATGAATCGCCTGCGCGCCCGCCAAAACAGCGGTGCTTATAATTTGATTTTCATTCAGATAGCTTTCCGAAGGCTCATTTCCGCCTATGCAATAGCTTTGGTCGGCAAGCGCCACATGCAGGGAATTCTTATCCGCCTGCGAATATACAGCCACGGTAGCCACGCCCATTTCCTTGCAAGCCCTGATAATGCGGACGGCGATTTCGCCGCGGTTGGCAATCAGTATTTTTGAAAACATAGTTTACGCTCCTGTTACCGCAAAAGAAAATTCCGCAGCAACGCAAAGCCGTTCGCCTACGCTGACAGTACCCTGTGCAAAATAAAAGGGAGGCTTTGCTCTTTTGATGTGACATTTTGCTTCAACCGTATCGCCCGGTTTTACGGGGGAACGGAATTTTACATTGTTAAGCCCCGTATATACAGGCAGCTTTCCCTCGCTCATCACATCCTGCATCAGCACGCAGGCGGACTGAGCCAGTATCTCACAGAGAATGACGCCGGGAACGATGGGATTGCCGGGAAAATGACCTTTAAGGAAAAACTCATCACCGCGCACGGTATAATGCCCGACGGCAGTGCCGTCCTTATTTTCCGCATCGTCCAAAAGCAGCATATTGTCTCTGTGCGGCAGTATCGTCATTATCTCTTCTCTGTTCATAGCCTACCTCCTGATACGGAATAATTCCGTGCCGTACTCCACGACCTGACCGTTTGTAACGCAGATTTCAGAGATAACACCGTCCTCTTCGGCGTTAATTTCGTTCATCAGCTTCATAGCCTCCACGATGCAAAGCGTCTGACCCTTCTTTACATTGTCCCCCACTTTAACATAAGGGTCTGCGTTTTCGGCGGGAGCGGCATAAAACACGCCGACAATAGGCGATTTTACGCTGATATAATCCCTGCTTTTTGAAACATTCTGCGCGGCAGGCTCGGTAACAGAGGCAGAATATACAGAGTCACTGACCGAGACCGAAGCACTGCGTTCAAGGCGAACCCTGCTCTTATCGTCTGTAATCTCAAGCCCGGTAAGTCCCAGCTCTTTCATCAGCTGAGCATATTTTCGGATATTGGTCTCTTCCATAAAGCTACACCTTTCTGAAAGCAAGACAGGCATTGTGACCGCCGAAGCCGAGGGAATTGGAAAGCGCCAAGGTAATGTCGGCTTTTACCGCCGTGTTCGGCACGCAGTTCAGGTCACACGCCTCATCCTGCTCCTTCAAATTCACAGTAGGCGGAATAATGCCCTCGTTCAATGCAAAAAGACAGGCAAGGGCTTCTATTGCGCCGGCAGCGCCCAGCATGTGCCCTGTCATGGACTTGGTGGAGCTGACATAAGCTTTTTTCGCCTGTTCTTCTCCGAGAGCTTTTTTAACGGCAAGCGTTTCAATCATATCGTTCATCGGAGTACCTGTTCCGTGAGCGTTGACATATACCACATCATTTTCTGTGTACCCCGCCTCGTTCATCGCCTCCGTCATTGCCTGCGCGCCGCCCCTTGCCTGCGGATGAGGCGCCGTGATATGATATGCGTCGCAGGTAGAGCCGTAGCCGCAGACCTCACCGTAGATTTTTACTCCCCGTGCCTTTGCGTGCTCATATTCCTCCAAAACAAGCGCAACCGCTCCCTCTCCGATGACAAATCCGCCGCGGCGCTTATCAAAAGGAAGAGAGGCTTCATCGGGATTTTCCGAGGTGGACAGCGCCTGCATATTTACAAAGCCCGCAATGGCGGACGGTACTATCGCGGCTTCCGCACCGCCCGTAATGACTGCGTCCGCATAGCCGTGACGGACAAGACGCATTGCCTCGCCGACGGCATTGGAGCCGGAGGCACAGGCGGTGACCGCGGGCATGGCAGAGCCGCGGCAATCGTGGCGAATGGCAATCATTCCCGCTGCCATATTGCCTATCATCATAGGTACAAACAAGGGAGACACGCGGCGGGGGCGGCTTTCTCCAGCAGCTTTGTGTGTTCGGTCTCAAAGGTACCGATACCGCCGATACCCGTACCGAACATAACGGCAAAGCGCTCCGGCTTGACAGTACCTTCGATACCGCTTTCATCAACCGCCTGCTGTGCGGCGGCTACGGCAAACTGCGCGTAACGGTCGGTACGGAGAATATCGTTTACCTCCAGATATTCCTTCGGATCAAAGCCCTTTACCTGCGCGCCTAACTTTGCCTTGAATTTTTCAGTATCAAAAAGTGTAATGGGAGCAATGCCGTTTTTGCCGTTTTTAAGCCCCTCCCAGGTATCACGGACATTGTTTCCCAAAGGGGTAACCGCACCGAGCCCGGTAACAACAACTCGTCTGTTTTCACTCATAATGTTTATCTCCTTATATAGCTATACCGCCGTCAACGCGAAGAACCTCGCCTGTGACGTATTTTGCCGCGGCAAGATATGCAACCGCATCCGCTACATCCTCCGGCTTACCCATCGTTTTGAGAGGAATCATACTTATAAGCGGATTGTCTGTCTGATTGTCTGTCATATCGGTTTTAATAAAGCCGGGAGCTACCGCATTGCAGCGTATGCCCTTGGGCGCCAGCTCCTTGGCAACAGACTTTGTAAGACCGATAAGCCCCGCCTTTGACGCGGAATAATTACACTGACCCGCATTGCCTGTAATCCCGGCAACCGAGGTGATATTGATAATACAGCCTTCACGGTTACGAATAAACAAGCCTGTCATATGGCGAATCATATTAAACGCGCCTTTAAGGTTTGTGTCCAATACGGCGTCATAATCCTCTTCCTTCATCATTGCAAGCAGACCGTCGCGGGTGATACCCGCATTATTGACAAGAATATGTGCTGTTTTGAAGTCCGCCTTTATCCCTGCCACGGTCTCCTTAACGGCAGTAAAGTCCGCGACATCGCACCGGTACGCCTTTGCCTGCACATTATTTTCCTGCCTGCATTTATTGCAGACATTTTCCGCGGCTTGCGTATTCCCCGCGTATATCACGGCAACGTCTGCGCCCATTGACGCAAGTTTATATACGACAGCTTCGCCGATTCCGCGGGAGCCTCCCGTTACCACGGCTGTTTTTCCCTTTAACATTTTTCCACCTCCGACAAATACTCAAATACCGTTACGGCTTTTACATCGCTGTTGATTTTTTTAATCATATTGGTAAGCGTTCTGCCCGGCCCTATCTCGATAAAGGTATCAATTTTGCTTTCTGTCATATTATGTATGATATCTTCCCAAAAGCACGGGGTTACAGATCTGCTGTGAAAGCAAGCCCGCGGCATCGTCGGTATACGGCTTTGCCGTCATATTGGAATAAAGTGTGACCGTTTGTTCCTTAATTTTTACCGTCTCCAGTTCTTTTTTAAAGGCGGCAGCCGCATCCTTCATAAACGGTGAATGAAACGCTCCCTTAACCTTTAACGGAATGGCTCTGCCGCCCGCGGCTTTGACATCGGCAAAGAAATCGGTCATCTCTGATGAAAGACCGGAAACCGTAACCTGACCGGGACAGTTGAAGTTTACCGGATAAACATTTGAATACTTACCGCAAAGCTTACGCACCTGCTCACACGTCAGCTTTACGACTGCCGCCATAGAGGTGTCATACTTTTCCGCCGCGCTTTGCATCAATTCTCCGCGCTTGCAGACAAGACGAAAGCCCGTTTCCATATCAAAAAATCCCGCTGACCGCAGCTGCAACGACCTCTCCCAGTGAAAAGCCTGCGAGCGCATCGGGTTTTATTCCCTTTTCCGTCAAAACGCTTGCCGCCGCCAGCTCCGTTGCGAAAAGACACGGCTGCGTGTTTTTTGTTTCCTTTAATTCGTCCTCCGTACCGTCAAAGCACTGTGCGCCGGTTCCCGGACGGATGCGGTCACACATCTCAAAGACAGACGCGGCTGTCGGATATTTTTCGGCAAGCTCCCTTCCCATACCGGGATACTGGTCGCCCTGACCGGAAAAAACAAATGCTATTTCACCCATTGCGGTGCCCTCAGAAGGATAGGCTCTGCCTCCTCCATAACTTCCTTAATAATTTGTGCGGCAGGCTGCTCCTGCTTTACCATCGCCGCAATCTGACCCGAAAGGAAACAGCCCTTTTCGTTATCGCCCTCCTGCACGGCAAGCCTGAGCGCTCCCGACGCAAGAGCCTCCAGCTCTTCGTCCGGCATACCGCCGTACTCTGCCTTTGAGTAATCCCTTGCAAACTGAGTGCGAAGACTTCTGACGGGATGACCCAGCCGCCTGCCTGTTACCATTGTGCAAAGGTCGGTGGCTTTCAGAATTTTTTCCTTATAAACAGGGTGAATGGTACATTCTTTCGCACTTAAAAAGCGGGTGCCCATCTGAACGCCGCACGCGCCGAGCATAAAGGCGGCTGCAACGCCTCTACCGTCCGCGATACCGCCTGCGGCAATGACAGGCAGGTCGGTAACATCACAAATTTGAGGCACAAGCACCATTGTGGTAAGCTCGCCCACGTGACCGCCGCTCTCGCCGCCCTCCGCAATCAGAGCACAGGCGCCAAGACGGGTCATCAGCTTAGCCATGGCAACGGAAGCCACAACGGGAATCACCTTTATACCTGCGGCAAGCCAGGCTTTGATATATTTGGAAGGATTTCCGGCGCCGGTCGTTACGACCTCAACCTTTTCCTCTATGACTACCTTAGCCACTTCATCGGCAAAGGGACTCAGAAGCATAATATTCACGCCGATAGGCTTATCGGTCATACTCCTGGCAACCCTAATCTGCTGTCTTACATAATCGCCGGGAGCATTTCCCGCCGCAATAATACCAAGACCGCCGCCGCCCGACGCGGCAGCGGCCCAGTTTACCGTCAGCGATCCAAGCCATACCACCCTGAAACACGGGGTATCTGATACTTAGCATCTCGCAAACTGCTGACTTAATCATAAGCATTAACCCTGCTTGCTCTGAATAAATTTATCCAGATCGTCAATTGTTTCCACCTTCTGATCCAGCTCGATTTCGATACCGATTTCATCCTCAAGGTTCATAAGAAGCTCCACCGTATCAAGAGAATCAATTCCAAGCTCGGAAAATCTGCTTTCCGGCTTTACTGACGAAACATCACATCCCGTGCGTTCCGAAACAATTTTTGCGATAGCGTCAAAGTACATGTTAATATGCCTCCAATAAAATTTTTCAAGCAGTATTTATACCGCTGCTGAAGCTCATTATACAAAAGCGTGTGTTCCGTCTGACCGCCCGCAAAGTTCCTTCGGCGTTCCAAATTTGAAAAAATAAGTAATTTTAACAAAAAAATCCGACTATCTTATTTGATAATCGGATTTTTATTTTCTCCGCAGTTTTTTCTTTAGGCGAAAATCCTTCGGATATCTTCGGTTTTTTTAATACAATCGACATAAAATAAACAGTATAAATACACTTTTGAACGGAGCGGTAATATGAAAACGCTGTTTTACGGCGGTAAGATACTGACAATGGATATCCCGCTGTACACCGACGCCGTTTTGACGGAAAACGGCAAAATCACAGCAGTCGGCAAGCGTGAGGAGCTGATAAAACAGGCTCCCGACACAGTCATCGACCTTGACGGCAAAACCATGCTGCCCGCGTTTATCGACGCGCACAGCCATTTCTTTCAGACAGCATGCGCATTTTTGCAGGTCTCGCTGCTCGGAGTAAGGTCTGAAGAGGACATGCGCATACGAATTGACGACTATATCACGGCAAACGGAGTAAAGCCGGGAGACTGGATTACGGCGCGGGACTTTGACCCGGAATTCATGCAAAGCGGCAAAAATCCGCCGCTTTGCGTCCTTGACAGGCTTGCGCCGCACAACCCCCTTGTCATACAGCACAAATCAGGGCACATGGGGCTTTTCAATTCGCAGGCGCTAAGGCTGCTGGGCGTCTCGGAAAGCGTAAAAACAAAGCCGTGGCAGGGCAGCGGAAAAATAGAGACGGACGGCGGCGGGCTCACGGGATACATGGAGGAAAACGCATTCTTTTATTATCTGAAAAAGCTGCCGCTGCAAAGCGACAGCGACATGCTGCGCGCCTTTGAACGGGCACAGCAAAAATATCTTTCCTACGGCATTGCAAGCATTCAGGAGGGAATGTTTGTATCGCAAATGCTGCCCTTTTACAAAACGCTGCTCAAAAGCGGCATTTTGAAAACGGATATCACGGCATACTGCGAGCCGTCTGTATATAACGCCGTAAAAAACGAGCTTCACGGACTGAGCGGTCACTTTCGCGTCGGGGGCATAAAAATATTTTTGGACGGGTCGCCGCAGGGCAAAACTGCATGGATGCGCACGCCGTATGCCGGCGACGAAAAAAGCGGCTACTGCGGCTACGGCACAATGACTGACGGCGAGGTACTGGCGGCAATGGAAATGTCCGCAAAAGAGGGCTGTCAGCTGCTTGCACACTGCAACGGCGATGCGGCGGCGGAACAGTTTCTGCGCTGTCTTGAAGCGGCGGTTGAAAAGTATCCTGTAATGCGCACGCTGCGCCCCGTTATAATCCACGCGCAGCTCATAGACAAAGACCAGCTTGCAAGAGCTGCCGAGCTTTCGGCAATGGTCTCGTTTTTCTCGGCGCATGTCTACCACTGGGGTGACGTGCATATCAAAAACTTTTCTTTGGAGCGCGCCGCAAAAATCAGCCCTGCGGCAACGGCGCTCGAACAGGGAGTAAAATTTACGCTGCACCAGGACGCACCCGTCATTGAGCCGGACATGACAGAGACAATATGGTGTGCCGCCTCCCGCATTACAAAATCGGGACAGACGCTGGGCAGACAGGAAAGAATTTCGGTATACGACGCTCTGCGTGCGGTAACGGTGAATGCGGCGTATCAGTATTCAAAGGAGAATACTCACGGCACGATATCGGCCGGCAAACAGGCGGACTTCACGGTGCTTGACCGAAACCCGCTGCAAACGTCCGCGCAGCGTATGCGCGAGACAGCCGTTTTACAGGTCTTTAAAAACGGCGAATGTGTGTTTTCAAAAAGCTGAAAAATCACCGTCCTCTGCGGTAGCGGCCGGGCGGGACGCCGTAGCGCTCCCGAAATGCCTTTTTGTAAAGGCTTTTGCTGTTTGCAAAGCCGCTGCGCAAGGCTATTTCCCAGACAGACAGGTCGGTATTAATCAGCTCACCGTATGCATGCTCAAGGCGCAGATAGTTGAGATAAGTCTTGAAATTCACCTGCGCGTATTTGCGAAACATTTTTGACAGATACGCGGCGGAATATCCGAAAATATCGGCAAGACCCTCAAGCGTTATCCCGCAGGTGCAGTTTGCCTTCATATAGTCTATGATATCGGACATTCGCCCCGACACCCTGCTCTCCTGAATGCACCGCGTGCGCCGGTACTTGCTGACAAGAAGATAAATCAGACGGTAAAACAGGCTACAAACCATAAGCTCATAGCCTGTTTCTTTTTCGGAAAAGCCTTCAAACATATCTGAGATTATCCGCATAATTTCACTGTCATACACACAGCGGTTACGGGAAAAGGAGATAATCTCACCCTCGGTATTGTATTTTTCAAAGCAAAAAGGCGAAATGCAAAGCACAGCCGCACGGCTGAATTCAGATGAAACTGCCGAGCACATCTCATCTGAATTTATAATCATGAATTCGCCTGCGCTCAGCAAAACATTTTTATTATCAATACAAAATTCAAGACTGCCCTCAAACAGTGCAAATATTTCAACAAAATGCAGAAAGTGCTTTTTTCTGAAGTATTTTTTATCCTTTCCCTCAAAAACGAACATTTTAAAGGGTACATCCTCACTCAACACCGTCATCTCGCGGGCGGTTTCCATTTATGACGTCATCTCGATTCCGTAAATAGATTATGTATATTTTAGTATAACAAAAAGCGAATTTCAATGGATTATAGTAATCACAGCGAAAAATCAATCTGCCGCGTGCATAGCTTTAAATCTCGCCTGCTACCCGCCTGCGCTGTTTCACTGTCTAACCGTATATTAACACACTCACCGTATGTATACGCACCCGCAAAAAGCTGCGTCAAGCCAAAAGCCTGCCGCAGCATTATTATAACAATATGAAAACAACCATATGCCGTGCGTGATTTATCCTTTACGGCAAAGCCTATTTTGAAACGCGGATACCGGGCGAAATCGCCATTTCGCAAGCGTCGTTGGGTTCGACTATGACACCCAGCTTTGACAGCATTTCATCACAGTCAAGAGATTGTAAAACGTCCTGCAGATTATTCTCGATAATCATAAAGCCGTTACGGCCCATTGCCGTAAAGAACCGTGCGCAGTGCTCCTTGGAAAGAAAAGCCGGATAATAACCGTCGTTTGTCTGACTGTTTGTAAGAGCATAAAGCCGCGGCTTTCCGTCCTTGTCCTCGCCTACCGGAGTCGAACAGTAAAGCGTCGTATTTTTCATGGTATCGACAAAGGTCTGCACATCTATTTCGCCCTTATCATAGCGCGCTTTCATTTTCTTCCACTTACTGAGTTTACCGAATTCAAACATTTGAAATCCCCCCAAAAATCAAAAATTATTAATTAAGCAAAACTGCGGTAATGCGCCATGCCCTCAAAGGGTTGGCAGCGACAGGAGACCGCTGCGAGGACGTTTACAACCGGACAGATAAGCCGGGCGTGACCTTGTGCCAAAATAAGCAGCGGCGTGAGTGCGCTACGCCTTTTTAAAAGCCGGAGCAAGCGATATAAAGCCTGCTGCGACGTGTCTGACGGGCACAAAAAAAGATATCTTGCTCAAGCGCACCCACAAAAGGTTTATGGCAAGCGTGAGCGTTGTAAACGCGCTTGCAAGCAAACTGCGCAGACACGGCGTGACTTTTTGCCCAAAAGGAAAAACTGGCGTAACTCGTTTTATCGTGGCGCGCCCGACTGGATTCGAACCAGCGGCCTTCAGAGTCGGAGTCTGACGCTCTATCCGGCTGAGCTACGGGCGCAAATATAGTATATATTAACACTAAACGAGGGTAAAATCAACTTAAATTTTAAAAAAGCGGCAGAAATAATCTGCCGCCTTCGGTTATATCAGTCTATGCGCCTTGCGTAAACGGAGCCGTCGCTCAGAGCAGCGACCTCTTTGCTGTATTCCGAGTACGTAATTTCCTGATTGACCTTTTTGCTTTCAAGCTCCGAAAGCCTGCCCTCAATAAGATTTTCCATGTTCATCGGTGTGCTGTCCGACAAAGCGGCTATACTCTCCCTGTCAGTCTCCCACACTATCGGCTCGCGGCCGTAGGTATCGCACTTATATGTAAGCTCGCCGGCGCTGCCGTCTAAAAAGTAAAAGCTGCGCGTAGTGGTGCCCGTCGGCATATAGTAATCCTCGTCTGTAACATAAACGCTGGGAACTGTAACCTTACGTAAAAATACTACCGCTTCGCTTCCCTCCGTCGGAGCAACGTCATAAAAGTTAGTTACATGCAGGTTATCCTTTCTGCCGCCCTGCAGCCGCACCGATACCGTATCCCCGGCTGCGGCGTCACCGCGCAGTACGTCGGTTATCTGAAAATAATAATCTGTGAACACACTGTTGTCCGAGCCGTTTGTCGGCGCCACGATAAATGCGCCGGAGTCTCCGACAAATTTTCCGCGCGCTATCAGATGAGACTCCGCGACAAGCTCATCCATCGGAAAGTCATAGCCGCCTGCGTACAGCGATATCTTTTGTATACCGGACAGATGTACAAGCTGAGCTATAAGAACCGAAATTACACAGACAAGCAGAGCGGTCACTCCTAAATATAAGCCTGTTTTTTTCTTGTCAGTCATAATAATCCCTCACAGTCATCATCAAAAAATCGGTTTATGCCTGTAAAAATTATTTCCTTCCGTATATATTTAAACATGAAGCTTATAATATGTCAATAAATTCCGAGGATATTTTTTAATTTTTGTAAAGCTGTACAATCCGTATAATTATATTTTCTGTATAAATTTAATTTATTATTGAAATAATTACCTGTATATATTATAATATTTCAGTTAGAATGTAAACTCAGAGGTATACTATGGAAGATAAAAATCTGCTTATTGCCAACCTGCTTTTTCCCGATATAACCCAAACGCCAGAGGATATGGAAAAGCGCTTTCCCGAACGCGCGCTTGCCGAGGGCGCAAAAGTGACGCGCATTGCGCCCAGCCCTACCGGTTTTGTACATTTCGGAAATCTGTTTCCCGCGTTTGTGTCGGAGCGGCTTGCAAGACAAAGCGGCGGCGTTTTTCTGCTGCGCATTGAGGACACCGATTCACAGCGCAGGGTGGAAGGCGCAGTCGATACAATCATCAGCTCATTTGCCCATTACGGACTTGTATTTGACGAGGGCGTGACGGCAAACGGTGACAGCGGAATATACGGTCCGTACAGTCAGTCGCAGCGCGCCTTTATCTACCACGTATTTGCAAAAGACCTTGTCGAGCGCGGACTTGCCTACCCCTGCTTTCTCACAAAAGAGGAGCTGGAGGACATACGCGCCCAGCAGGAGGCGCAAAAAGTGCTTCCCGGCTGCTACGGCAGGTGGTCAAGGTACCGTGACTGCGGCTTTGAAACCGTAAAACAGCTGATAGACGAGGGCAAGCCCTATGTGCTCCGTCTGCGTTCACCCGGAAAGGAGGGCGGGCGGATAACCTTTACCGATGTTGTCAAGGGCAAGCTGGAAATGGACGAAAACTATGTTGACCAGGTGCTTTTGAAAAGCGACGGTATACCGACATACCATTTTGCACACGCGGTGGACGACCACTTAATGCGCGTTACCCACGTTGTGCGCGGCGAGGAATGGCTGTCGTCGCTGCCGCTGCATTTACAGCTGTTCAGAGTGCTTAATTTCAAAGCTCCCAAATATCTGCATATATCCCTGCTCATGAAGCAGGACGGCGGCTCGAAGCGCAAGCTCTCAAAGCGACACGACCCGGAGGCGGCGCTCACCTATTACAGACAGCAGGGCTATCCGGTGCGCGCAGTGCGCGAGTACGTCATGACTCTGCTCAACTCCAACTACGAGGAGTGGAGAATGCAAAACCCCGCACTCCCGCTCGAGGACTTTAAATTCACGACCGCCAAAATGGCTCACAGCGGCTCGCTTTTCGACCTGCAAAAGCTGGACGACGTATCAAAAAACACAATAGCCGCCATGAGCGCCGCCGAGGTTACAAAGCAGGTGCTTGACTGGTCGCGTGACTTTGACCCAAAGCTGCACGCTCTGCTGTCCGCCGACCGCGCCCGCACCGAAAAAATCTTTGAAATCGGCAGAAACGACGCAAAGCCGCGCAAGGACATCGCAAAGTGGAGCGAGATTCGCGGCTACACCGACTTTTTCTTTGACAGTCTGTTTGAGATAAAGGACGCGTTCCCCGAAAATGTATCTCCCGCCGACACAAAGCAAATACTTACGCGCTACAAGTCGATATACAGTGAAAAAGACGACCCGCAGCAGTGGTTTGAGCGCGTAAAGGAGCTTGCCTCCGATTTGGGCTTTGCACAAAAGCCGAAGGACTACAAAAACAATCCGCAGCTGTACAAGGGGCATGTCGGCGATATCAGCATGGTGCTGCGCGTTGCGGTTACCGGCAAAACAAAATCACCCGACCTTTTCAGCATAATGCAGATTTTAGGCAAGGACTGCGTCATACAGCGGCTATGCAGCGCCGCAAACACAATCAAGGAGTAACAGAATGGAAGAGCTCACTTCATTTTTTATACATGACATTATAGACCGTGATATTGAAAACGGTTTTTCGGACAGGATACACACCCGCTTCCCGCCGGAGCCCAACGGCTACCTGCATATAGGAAGCGCCAAGGCTATATTCATAAACCACTTTACCGCACAAAAATACGGCGGGCTGTTCAACCTGCGCTATGACGACACAAACCCCGTAAAAGAGGACGACGAGTATGTAAAAAGCATTTACGAGGATCTGAAATGGCTCGGCTGCGAGCCAAACGGAGGTATATTTTACGGCTCCGATTACTTTGACAAATGCTACGAATTCGCGCTCAAGCTCATACGTCAGGGCGACGCCTATGTCTGCGACCTGTCAGCGGAGCAGATGCGCAGCTACCGCGGCACGCTGACCCAGCCGGGCACGCCCAGTCCGTACCGCAACAGAACGGTTGAAGAAAACCTGATGCTTTTTGAAAAAATGAAAAACGGTGAATTTGAGGACGGGGCGTGTACACTCCGCGCCAAAATAGATATGTCCAGCCCGAACATGAATCTGCGCGACCCCGCCATTTACAGAATAAGTCATACTCATCATCACCGCCAGGGCGACAAATGGTGCATTTACCCGCTTTACGATTTTGCGCACCCCATTCAGGACGCGCTTGAGGGAATAACCCACTCGCTCTGCTCGCTGGAGTTTGAAAACCACCGCCCGCTTTACGACTGGGTTATAGACAAAATAGGCTTTGAGCATCAGCCGCACCAGTACGAGTTTGCGCGCCTCAACGTCACCCACACCGTGATGAGCAAGCGTTATCTGAGAGAGCTTGTGGAGACGGGCGTTGTGGACGGATGGGACGACCCGCGCATGCCGACGCTGTGCGGTCTGCGCCGCCGCGGCTATACTCCGTCCTCCATTATCGAGTTTGTCAAAAAGGCGGGGATTTCAAAGGCATATTCCATCGTCGATATAGGTCTGCTTGAGCACTGCGTGCGCGACGAGCTGAATTTCAACGCACAGCGCAGAATCGCGGTAATCGACCCGGTAAAGGTTGTTATCGACAACTATCCGCAGGACAAGACGGAATATTTCAAGGCAAGCAACAACCCCAACGACGAAAATGCGGGAACACGCGAGCTTCCGTTTACCCGCACACTGTATATAGAGCGCGCCGATTTCAAAACGGAAAAAGCGCCTAAGTTTTTCAGGCTGTATCCCGACAACGAGGTGCGGCTGATGAACGCATACATCATCAAATGTACCGGCTTTGAGACAGACGAAAACGGAAATGTAACGCTTATCCACGCCGGTGCCGACCTTGAAACGGGCAGCAATATGCCCGCGGACGGACGCAAGGTAAAGGGCACAATACACTGGGTGTCCGCAAAGCATTGCATCGACGCACAGATTGTAAAGTACGACAGACTGTTTACCGAGGAGAACATGACGGCGCTGCCAGAGGGCAAGAGCTACGGCGACTTTCTTAATCCCGACTCAGTAATACGCTTTGACGGCGCAAAGCTGGAAGAAACGCTTGAAAATGCGACGCCCGACGATAAATTCCAGTTTGTAAGAAACGGGTACTTCTGCCGCGACAGCAAAAATACCGACAAGCTTGTGTTCAACTCTATTGTCGAGCTGCGCGACAGCAAGGGAAAATAACCTTACAGAATTTGCACGGCGGCAGACATTGCCGCCGTACATTTTACAAAACATAAGTTTTGTACATATGAATATTATTTATTGAGTTACACCGAAAGGGGATTGAGATGGGCTTTTTAGACTTGTTTTTCATCGGTGCGGGACTTGCAATGGACGCTTTTGCGGTGGCTGTCTGCAAGGGGCTGTGCATGCGCAAAATAAACTACTCGCACGCTGTGATAATCGCACTTTTTTTCGGAGGGTTTCAGGCGCTCATGCCGCTTGTCGGATGGCTTATCGGCAAGCAGTTTGAGCGGTACATAACAAGCTTTGACCACTGGATTGCGTTTATTCTCCTGCTGATAATCGGCGGTAAAATGGCTTACGAGGCGATTTTCGGCAAGGAGGAAGCAGATGCATGCGATACCGACGCACAGGACAGACTGAATTACAAAGAGCTCTTTACAATGGCGGTTGCAACCAGCATAGACGCGCTGGCGGTCGGCGTTACCTTTGCATTTCTCAACATTAATATATGGGCGGCAATAAGCATTATAGGAATAACGACGTTTGTCCTGTCCTTTATCGGTGTTGTCATCGGCAACAAATTCGGCAGTATCTATAAGAGAAAGGCAGAAATTGCCGGCGGTGTTGTTTTAATACTGATAGGACTTAAAATTCTTCTTGAGCATTTGGGAATAATCACTTTTTAAAATTTAATATATACAAAAATCGGCATATTTTTTTGTTAAATATGCCGATTTTATTATTTTTTTACAAAACTGCAACTTTTTAGCCCTGAAATTTGTAATATAGTCAAACAGTAAAGGGAGGGCAGACAAATGAAACGGAAAATAACAGCAATTTTTTTAATACTATGTATGCTTACGGGTATCTGCGGCTGCGGCAAACCGCCTGCCGACAGCACGGGTGACGCCGACACGGACACAGACTACACTGAAAACAGCGAAAACGAAAAGCCGGGCACGCAGAACGAAAGCAAAAACGCTACCGAAGAAAGCGCGGAAAACGACGGCGGAAAAGCCGCGTCACAGACCGCAGGCTCTGATGAAAGCGCAGACAAAGCTCAAAATGAACACGGCGCGGACGATAGTGACGGCATCGTTACAGACACAAAGACCAACGGCAGCTATTATGATGAATACAAATACGGTCTTGATTCAAACAACAACGGTTTTATTCCCGACCGGGAGATTTCGGAATATCCGGAGCAAGGCTATGAGAGTTATGCCGAAATTGACGAAAATACCTTCCTGTCAACGCTTGATTATCCCTTATCCTCCTTTGCAGCCGACGCCGACACCGCGGCGTACCCAAACGTCAGACGGCTGCTCAATGACTCCAAATTAAAAACTGCGGGCAAAGCGGCAAGAATAGAGGAAATGATAAATTATTTCAGCTACGACTATCCCGAACCCAAAGACGGCGAACCGTTTTCCGTAACCGCCGAAATCTTCAAATGTCCCTGGAACAGCGAAACCGACATTCTGAAAATCGGGCTGAAAGCGTCAAACCCGCATACTGACAAGCCCGCGCCGTCAAATCTTGTATTTCTGATAGACGTATCCGGCTCTATGAATACGTCAGACAAGCTGCCGCTCATCAAGCAGGCGTTTTTAATGCTGACGGAAAACCTGAACGAGGGGGACATAATCTCAATCGTGACCTACGAGTCCGATACAAACGTCCTGCTGGACGGCGCCGCAAGCAACCAGGTACGTCAAATGCAGACCGCCATCGGCAACCTGAAGGCAGGCGGCAGTACAAACGGCTCGCAGGGGCTCACTATGGCATACAATATTGCCAAAAAACACTTTATAAAGGGCGGCAACAACAGAATAATCGTGGCAACGGACGGCGACCTCAACGCGGGAATAACAGGCGAAAGCGAGCTGCGCAGTTTTATATCGGACAAAAGAAAGAGCGGAATATTTCTGTCAATTATGGGCTTCGGCAGCGGGAATGTACAGGACGGAAAGTTAGAAGCTCTTGCCGACTGCGGAAACGGAAATTACAGCTTTATCGACAGCATCGGTGAAGCGCGGCGCGTACTTATAGAAGAAAAAAACGCCACCCTGTTCACGGTTGCCAAAGACGTTAAATTTCAGACCGAGTTCAACCCCGCAAAAATAAAAGGTTACCGCCTTATCGGGTATGAAAACAGAGCGATTAAAAAACGAGGACTTTGCAAACGACGCCCGCGACGGGGGCGAGGTCGGCGCGGGTTATGCGCTTACAGTGCTTTTACGAAATCGCAAAAACAGACTCCAAGCAGGAAATTCCGTCAAGCGGACTTAAATATCAGTCTGAACCGAACAGCAAAAGCGATGAGTTTTTAACACTGTCGGTTCGCTTTAAGCAGCCCGACGGGGATAAAAGCCAACTGCTTGCCTACCCTATCGACAAAAATTCTGTCACCGAAAATCCGTCGGAGGACAGCATATTTGCAGCGGCTGTCGCGCAGTTCGGAATGCTGCTCAAAGACTCCGAGTATACAAAAAATACAAGCTATAACGATATAGTAAACAGAATATCGGGTCTTGACTGCGTTAAAAGCAACGAATACAAGGCAGAGTTTTTTTAACGCTTGTAAAAAAGCGGCACAGCTTAAAGCAAGCGGGTATTAAAGTCATAAAAAATACCGCCTCCCTTTCGGAGGCGGTGTTTATTTTTTATCAGCTGTACATATTATTGTTTGACATGAAGGCATAGAGCTGCTGACCGTGCTGCTGTTCCTCAGCCTGAATGTGATTTAGCATCTTTCTTGCCTGCGGATTTGTAAACTCGAAGACACAGGTGTCGTAAAGCGACGAGACATGCTTTTCGGTAGCAAGCATATCCTTGCACATAAACGCATCGTTCTGGCGGCCCTCCTCGTCCGAGTATGAGCAGCAGCCGCAGTTGCAGTCATTGGAGTTGGAAATCGCAGAGGGTGCGGACTCCACCTTGCCGTCCATCATACCCACAATCGTTTTGTGGTGCTCCCTCTCCACCTTAGCCATAGAGTTAAAAAGCGTCTGAAGCTCACTGCTGCACGCACTTGCCGCGTATTTGTCATATTTTGTAATACACAGCTTTTCCTGGTCGCGCAGGTCTTTTAACAGTTCCTTTTCCTTTGTCGAAAGTTCCATTTTCTGTTCTCCTTTTTTTTGGATTTGAATATATTATTGACATTTCACAAAAATTTTATTCAAAACTATATTTGGTGATTGATTTATTTAAAATACACAAGAAATTGTATTTTTTAATTTGTTTTTTTTACACGTTAAAATAAAGAATTTTTATAAAAAGCCCAAATCCATTATTTTTTATGATACAATATCCGTGGATAGATAAAAAGTGATTTTTTATTCAGGAGAAATACACATGACAGATAAAAGACAATGGGACGGCTTTAACGGCAATGTCTGGAAAAAGGAAATTGACGTCAGGCAGTTTATTCAGGATAATTTTACACCGTACGACGGCGACGAAACATTTTTGTGCGGTCCGACCACGGCGACAAAACGGCTGTGGGAAAAGCTGCAGGCACTGCAAAAGGAGGAGCGCGACAAGGGCGGAGTTTTGGATATGGACACCGATATTGTATCGACCATGACCTCCCACGGCGCGGGATATCTGTCCAAAAACGACGAACAGATTGTCGGACTTCAGACGGACAAGCCGCTCAAACGCGCTTTTATGCCGTTCGGCGGAATAAAAATGGCAACGCAGGCATGCCGCAGCTACGGCTATGAGCCAAGCTCCGTCTTGGAAAAAAATATTCACCGAATATCACACGACACACAACCAGGCGGTTTTTGACGCGTACACGCCCGAAATGAAGCTTGCCCGGCACAACAAAATCATTACGGGGCTGCCCGACACCTACGGCAGAGGCCGCATCGTCGGCGACTACCGCCGCGTTGCGCTTTACGGCATAGATTACTTAATCGAGCAGAAAAAAAACGACCTTGCACGGCTGGAAAAGGGAGATTTGGGCGACGGTACAATACAGCTGCGTCAGGAGGTCTCCCAGCAAATCCGCGCACTGTTTGAAATGAAAAAAATGGCGCAGATTTACGGCTTTGACATTTCAGAGCCCGCGCAGAATGCAAAAGAGGCGGTACAGTGGCTGTATTTCGGATATCTTGCCGCAATAAAGACGCAAAACGGCGCCGCAATGAGCGTCGGACGGGTGTCGGCATTTATAGACATTTATATCTGCCGTGACATGGAGCGCGGAATTTTAAATGAAACCGAGGCTCAGGAGCTTATAGACCATTTTGTGCTCAAATGCCGCATGGTAAAGTTTGCGCGAATTCACAGCTACAACGAGCTGTTTTCAGGCGACCCGGTATGGGCTACGCTGTCTGTGGCAGGCATCAGCAGCGACGGACAGCACATGGTGACCAAAACCGATTTCAGATTTTTGCACACGCTTGAAAACATGGGGCCGTCGCCCGAGCCCAATCTTACCGTTCTGTATACCCGCCATCTGCCGCACGCATTTAAAAAGTACGCGGCAAAAATCTCAATTTCCACAAGTTCAATACAGTACGAAAACGACAGTGTAATGCGCCCTGTATGGGGAGATGATTACTCTATCTGCTGCTGCGTGTCCGCAACCAGAACAGGAAAGGAAATGCAGTTTTTCGGCGCGCGGGCAAACCTTGCAAAGTGTCTGCTTTACGCAATAAACGGCGGCGTTGACGAAAAGACAAAGGACCAGGTCGCGCCGCGCTTCGAGCGGGTGTCGGGCGACATTCTCGATTATGACGACGTGCTCAACAAGTTCAACCAAATGACCGACTGGCTGGCAGGGCTTTACGTCAATACGCTCAATGTCATTCATCACATGCATGACAGATATTACTACGAGGCGGCGCAGATGGCACTGCTGGATACCGACCTTCAGCGCACCTTCGCAACGGGTATAGCCGGATTTTCACATGTCGTAGATTCGCTGTCCGCAATAAAATATGCAAAGGTACACGTTATACGCGACAGCGACGGCATCGTAACCGACTTCAAAACCGAGGGCGATTTCCCGCGTTACGGCAACGACGACGACCGCGCGGACGATATCGCGCGTATGGTTTTAAAGTCATTTATCGGCAAGATAAGCCGCCACGCCACTTACAGAAATTCTCAGCCCACAACGTCCATACTTACGATAACCTCAAATGTCGTATACGGAAAGGCAACCGGTAATCTGCCCGACGGCAGGCGCGCGGGCGAGCCGCTCTCGCCGGGCGCCAACCCGTCCTACGGTGCGGAGACAAACGGGCTTGCGGCGTCGCTTTGCTCAGTGGCAAAGCTCAAGTACAGCTATGCTCTGGACGGCATTTCAAACACACAGACCATTGCTCCGCGCGCCCTGGGAAATACCGACGATGAACGGCAGGAAAACCTCATATCGCTGCTGGACGCTTATTTCAAGCGCGGAGCGCATCACTTAAACGTGAATGTTTTCGGAATAGACAAGCTTTACGACGCAATGGAGCATCCGGAAAAAGAGGAATACGCAAACTTCACGATACGGGTATCGGGATATGCCGTCAAGTTTATTGACCTGACCCGCGAGCAGCAGCTTGATGTTATCGCCCGTTCGGCGCATGAATTTATCTGACAGTATGGACGGCATAATTCATTCAACCGAGAGCTTCGGCGCGGCAGACGGCCCCGGAATACGGTTTGTGGTTTTTATGCAGGGCTGCAATATGCGCTGTAAATTCTGCCACAATCCCGACAGCTGGGGATTTAACGGAGAGCGCATAAGCGCCGCGGAGCTTTTACAGCGCGCCCTGCGGTACAGTGATTTTTGGGGAAAAAACGGCGGCATCACCCTGAGCGGCGGCGAGCCGATGCTCCAGCCGGAGTTTGCAGCGCAGTTTTTCGGTATGGCAAAGGAAAAAGGCATACATACGGCTCTTGACACCTCAGCACAGCCGTTTTGTTCAAAAGACGAAAGATTTGCCGCGCTTTTTAGGCTTACCGACCTTGTACTGCTTGATATAAAGCACATTGACAGTGAAAAGCACAGGGCGCTGACCGGCTTTGACAACAAAAATATTTTAGAGTGCGCAAAATATCTTGACCGACGCAATATACCCGTATGGATACGCCATGTTGTAATCCCCGGTTACGAAAGCGACAGCGAGCTTTTACGCTTAGGCGAGTTTATACGCTCTCTTTCAAACGTACAAAAAACCGAGCTTTTACCATACCACACCTTCGGCAGCCATAAGTGGGAGGCACTCGGTATGCGCTATCCTTTCGGGTCACTGCCGCCTGCAAGCCGGCATGACATCGAACACGCGGCTTCTCTCATAAATTCAGACACATATACGCCTTAATTTTATTTACTATTATTTAATAATTATTTAAAATTTAATTCTTGACAATATACCCTGTGAATGGTATTATATAACAAAAAATGAGGTATAACGATACAATGAATTTGCAAACTATAAATGATGTACTTCACAAGCACGGCATGAGAGTAACTCCGCAGCGTATTTGGATATACAATTACCTTGCCGAAAACAAAACTCACCCCGACGCGGAATCGTTATACTGTATGCTGAGAAAAGACGGCTGCAACGCGACAAGGGCGACGGTTTACAATGTTCTGCAAAGGTTTATAAAATGCGGGCTCGTATCCGAGGTCAAGACAGACGTCGCGCGAACAAGATATGACGCGCGGGTTGATACGCACGGGCATTTTATGTGCAGAAACTGTCATTCTATAACGGACTTTGACGTTGACAATCTGTCCGTGAGCGGACTTGACGGCTTTGAAACGCAGCAGAAAGAGATATATTTCAGCGGCGTTTGTGATAAATGCAAAAATAATTCAGAACAAGGAGAACAAGAGCATGAAAAAATTTGTATGTAAAGTTTGCGGATACGTTCATGAGGGCGATTCAGCTCCCGAAAAGTGTCCGGTTTGCGGCGCACCCGCAGAGAAGTTTGAAGAGATGACCACAACGACGTGGGCTGCCGAGCATGTTGTCGGCGCCGCAAAGGGCGCGTCTGAAGATATCATTGAGGATTTGCGTGCAAACTTCAACGGCGAGTGCTCCGAGGTCGGCATGTATCTTGCAATGGCAAGAGTTGCGTTCCGCGAAGGCTATCCCGAAATCGGCATGTACTGGGAAAAAGCGGCTTACGAGGAGGCGGAGCACGCAGCTAAGTTCGCAGAGCTTCTGGGCGAGGTTGTAACGGACAGCACCGAGAAAAACCTTAAAATGCGCGTTGAAGCAGAGAACGGCGCTACCATGGGCAAAACAGACCTCGCTGTTCGCGCAAAGAAAGCAGGGCTTGACGCTATCCACGACACGGTTCATGAGATGGCACGCGATGAGGCAAGACACGGCAAGGCATTTGAGGGTCTTTTAAAGAGATATTTCAAATAAAAATATTATAAAAACCGCCGGGAACAAAATCCCGGCGGTTTTATTATCCTTATAAGCCCTTGTAGTGTTATAAGCCTGAGCAAAAGCTTTGCAGCAGGTACAGGAAAGGGCACCCCTTTCCGTAAAAATACCGTTTCTGTTCTGCGACAGCAAAGGGTGCTTTAACTGTCGTGAATATCCTAAACGCTTGCGCAAGTCGGAATTTGTCAGCTTTCAATATCTATTCTTTCAATTTTGAAAATAACCGGTCTCGTTCCGTCATTACAGCAAGCAATCATTACCTTATCATCATTCATCCATCCATGCATAATTGCTCCGCCCTGAAGCGCGGCGTAAATATATCTGCTGACAGCATCCCACGCTTCCGAGCAAAAAGGAACTCCGTCAGCTCCGCAGTGCATGGTTCCGGGCGAAAGCAATACGCCGTCATCCGGCTGACCGCTTTTAATCAGCGTTCCCGCTCCCATGTGCCAATAATCATCCCGCTCGTCATTTCTGTAAAACATGAACTCGTCGCCCACATTGTAGCAGGGGCATTTCCCCGCTATCCGGTACAGCGCAATACTGAGCCTGTAATTCCGGAAACAGCTTCTTGTCTAAAACAGTAACCTTTACTCTGTGCTCCATAATATATCTCTCCTTTGAAAAAACGAATTTACCATATCGTATGCTCATACTGCAGCGCCCAAATACGAGTTTTTTCTATATCCTCACTTTTTGCATGATACGGTCTATCCGTATCGTTTAATTTTGATATGGGGAATTTAAGCACGCTTTGGGTGCAAAATCGTCAAAAAGCTTTGCCGATTTAAAAATCCCAACAGACAAAGAAATGGTATTTTCAAGGATCTCACAGCTCAAGTCCTTATGCCATGGCAAATTCAGATACTATTTTTTATCAGACAGCAGGTCGCGTATTTCCTCCAGCAAAGCAGCCTCCTCACTCTTTGCCGGCGGCGCTGCCTCCTCCTGCTCTTTCTTTTTGCGCGACAGGCGTGACATCAGCTTTATAACGGAAAACATGCACAGCGCAATTATCAGAAAATCTATTACATTCTGAATAAAAGCGCCGTATGTAACCGCGGTGTCACCGACAGTCAGCTTGAGCTGAGAAAAGTCGATACCGCCGCTTATAATGCCGACAACCGGCATTATGAGATCCGACACGACAGATGACACTATCTTGCCGAAAGCCGTGCCCATTACAACACCGATTGCCATATCTGCAATGTTGCCGCGCATAATAAACGCCTTGAACTCTGAACCTATTTTTTTCTTTTCCACAATTTTTCCCTCCTTATTATATAAACCCGACAGAGCTGCAAACCTCATTAATCGGATTAAAAACACTATGTTTTTGAAAACTTCATAACAAGTCCGTGCGGCAAAATACGGGCAAGCACACGGTACAGCTTGAAAAAGAAACGCGGAGTATACACCGCCCTGCCCTTTTGCGCCAAAATCAGCGATTTTTTTGCAACAGAGGCGGGATTGCAGTAGGGCAGCGTTTCAAAGGTCTTGGATTTACCGCCCGAAATCCCAGCAACGTCCAAAAATTCAGTGGACATAGGGCCGGGACAGACGGCAAGCGCATTAATCCCGCGCGGCTTCAGCTCCTCTCTGATACACTTGGTAAAGCTGAGTATATACGCCTTTGTAGAGCAGTAAACCGCCATGCGCGGATTCGGCGCAAACGCCGCAATGGACGCAATATTGATTATAAAGGAATTTCTCTGCATATACCTGAGACAGACGGCACACAGACCGGTAACAGACGCGCAGTTAAGCTCCACCATGTTCATCTGAGCTTCCCGCTCCAGCTCGTAAACATACCCCAGCTTTCCGAAGCCGGCATTGTTTATAAGAATCCTTATATCCGGATTTTCCGCACGCAGCATATCTTCAATCACTGAAATACTCTGCCTGTCCGTGAGGTCCAGCGCAACAACCCGCGTTTTAATCTTCGAGCTCTGCGCCATTTCCTCCAGTCTGTCCGCACGGCGCGCTATTATCCATATCTCATCAAGCCCGCAGAAATTCTGCAAATTTTTAAAAAACTCCCGTCCCATACCGGCAGACGCGCCGGTGAGCACTGCTATTTTCAAATCATATCACCCCGCGGTAATTATTGACATAAGTATATCATTTAACTTAAGCTCGGTCAACCTTTAATATTAAATCCAGGCAGTGACGCGCCGTCAGGGCGTATTTTCGGGATATGAATGTCGCCGATAAGCGACAGCGGACGGATACTGTTTTTTCCGTAGCGCCTTGTAATATCGTCGGCAATCCTGTCAAGCCTCTCCCTGCGCTCAATACGCCCGATGTCCGTATCAATGCCGAGCTGACGCGCTATGTCGTCGGGAACAAGCTTTATCGCCCGCACCGTAACAGAGCGCACGGCGTTCTCCCAGCCGTACTTTCGGCAAAACAGCTCATAGGCGTATTTTTCCAGCATTGCCGCATTGGCTGTCTCAAACGGCAGCGGACACTGAAACTCGCGTGTTTTGAGCTTGTTATCCCTTACAGCTATCTGCACGGAGGACGCAAGCAGCCCCGACGCACGCAGCTTGCGCGCTACCTCAAGCGAAAGCGAAAGCATAACAGCGTGCACCTCGGCGCCGTTTTCAAGGTCACGCACCGCCGTAATCCCCTTGCCTATGCTCTTTATCGGCATATCACAGTCCTGCGGCAGCACTTTTGAGCTGTCCAGACCGTTTGCAAAGTACCACAGGCTTTCGCCGTGCTTGCCCATGCGTATTTTAAGCGTTTCAAGAGGCAGTGCGGCAAGCTCGCCTATTGTGTCTACGCCTATCCGGCTTAAATTCCGGCGGGTTGCACTCCCTATACCTATCATATCGGACGCCGGAAGGTCATATATCATTTCCTTGAAATTTTCTTCGGAAATTACAGTCGTGGCATCCGGTTTTTTAAGATCGCTGCCCAGCTTTGCAAACACCTTATTAAAGGAAACACCCACTGAAATGGTAAGTCCAAGCTCGTCCTTCACAGTCTGCCGCAGCTCATCTGCAATCTGTTTTCCGCTGCCGAAAAGGCGGGTGCTTCCCGTCACATCCAGCCAGCATTCATCAAGCCCGAACGGCTCGACAAGGTCGGTATACCTCTTATATATCTCACGTGCAAGCCTTGAATAATATATATAATGATGAAACTGAGGCGGCACGACAACAAGGTCGGGGCACTTATTTCTTGCCTGCCATATCGTGTCGCCCGTTTTAACTCCGAGCGCCTTTGCACTTTCATTTTTTGCAAGCACAATCCCGTGTCTGTCCTCCTGACTGCCGCAGACCGCAACACGCTTACCGTACAGGGACGGGTTCAAAAGACATTCAACCGACGCGAAAAAGTTATTCATATCACAGTGCAAAATAACACGCGGCATAAACCACACCTCCGATTTATACTTGACAAATTCACTCATATGTTATATCATATATGCACGAATATGCACAACATTGCGCATTTACACATCTATTATATACGCACGTTATTGCGTTGTCAATAGCAAAAATATGCACTATGTTGCGCATATGGAATTTAAGGGGATTAAAGGACAGATGGAATTCGGAGAAAAAATAAAAACGAGAAGATGCGAGCTCGGACTTTCGCAGACAGAGCTTGCGTCCGTATGCGGCATATCGCTGCGCTCTGTGCAGAATTACGAGAGCGGTCAGCGACATCCGGCAAATATTGTAATTGTCAGGAAAATCGCCGCGGCACTGAAATTAAGTCAGGAATACCTTCTTGACGACGCCGCACAGTATGTTATTGACGCCGCCGCGCCGCGCGGCGGTGATAGGGCAGCGCATGACATTGACAGGCTCCTGTCCGATATACAGGGACTTTTTGCCGGCGGAGAGCTGACTCCGCAGGACAAGGACAAGGTGATGCGCGCCATAAATGAAATTTACTGGGAATCAAAGGAAACGGTGAAATAAATGCGTGCCGAATACATAAGAACAAAAGCTGCTCAGCTTATCGCTGAAACCGCATGCCGCGACCCGTTTGAGGCGGCGTGTCTGACAGGCGCCCAAGTTGCCTTTAAGGACTTGGGCTCGCTCAAGGGCGCGTATTTTCCCGCGTTTAAAACACCTGTTATCGCCGTAAATCAATCTCTGGACGATAACACAAAAAAGATTGTATGCGCGCATGAGCTCGGTCATCACATTCTGCACAGCCGCACCGCTCAAAGCTGCCGCGAGCTTCGCTTTGACAGCAAGGCGGGCATACTGGAGCGTGAAGCGAACATCTTTGCTGCCGCGTTCCTGATTGATTACGACAAAGCGCTCTCGCTTCTGAAGGACGGATACACCGTCGACCAAACCGCGGCTATTTTGGAGACAAGCACACAGCTTTTGGAATTTTTACTCTCACTCGGCGGTATAGTACAGGCGCCATGCGGCAGCTTTCTAAAATAATACGCAAAAAACCATTCGTCATAAATCCCGCTTATTTACGCACACTCGACAAAATTTTTTCAAAAAAAATGTAAATTGTTCCAAAATAAACTGAATAATACACACTTTTATTTTCAACTCGACGAATTTTTGAATTTTATATCTGAAAATGTCGAACAGAAACCATTGAAAATTGCTCAGTCTGACTGTAAAATTAATTTCGGGAGGGGAAGAAAATAAAAGAAAGCATTATTACCGAAGCAGGCAGTCTTGAGCTGTCTTACGAAATCACAACAGTCATCAAAGAAAAAATCAAATTTTACGGAGTTAAGGTAACCGCCGAAAATCAGTACGGCGAGGTCGAAACCAAGACGGTAAACGACATTACCTCCGACAAAGACAAAATCGAAGCGTTTGTACAGCTTTTACAGCTGGGTCATGTAACGCCGACCACGCTTTTGGATATTGCCGAAGATTTCATTGAATAAAAAAGTACCGCCGAAACAAACCAACGGCGGTATTTTTTTATTTTTTTCAAAAAGCCTCTTGACATATAATACTATGTATAGTATAGTATTATACATAAGGAGGTACACTATGGATATTCAGCTAAAACGCGGACTGCTTGATATCTGCGTACTCGCGGCAATCAAAAGCGAAGCTTCATACGGATATCAGATTATAAAGGATATAAAGCCTTACGTTGAGATATCGGAATCCACACTGTATCCTATTCTGCGCAGGCTGGAAACGGCGGGATTTCTGACAGTGCGTTCGGCAGAGCATAACGGCAGACTGCGAAAGTACTATCACATCACGCCTTCCGGGCTTGAGCGTATCAGCGATTTTACACAGGAGTGGAAGGAGATTATGTCTATTTATCAATTTGTTGTCAGGGAGGAAAAAACAGATGAATAAGAATGAGTTTCTGAATTTGCTGCAAAAAAGGCTTAACGGTTTGCCGCAATCGGATATTGAACGGTCACTCGAATTTTACGGCGAGATGATTGAAGACCGCATTGAAGAGGGAATGACAGAGCAGCAGGCTGTAAAGGAAATCGGCTCAGTTGACGAGGCGGTGACACAGATACTGTCTGACACGCCGCTTCAGCGGCTGCTGAAAGAAAAGGCGCGGCCGTCCCACAAGCTCAGGGCTTGGGAAATTGTGCTTTTGGCGCTCGGCTCGCCTATATGGGCGTCGCTGCTGCTGGCGGCAGCATGCATTATTTTAGCGGTCTATATACTGATTTGGTCGCTTGTCGTTGTCATTTACTGCGTTGACATATCGTTTGCCGCAGGTGCGCTTGCGGGCACTGCCGGCAGTGTCATACTTCTTGCAGGCGGATACACTCTCAGCGCAGCCCTGTTTTTGGGCGGCGGACTTATTTGTGCAGGACTTATGATATTTATGTTTTTTGCGTCAAAGGATACGACTGTGGGCATTGCAAGGCTCAGCAAAAGTCTTTTAATCAAAATAAAATCAATGTTTCTCAGAAAGGAGCAGGCGTAAATGAAAAAATCAAGAAAAATTTCAGTGATTACGGCAGCGGCATTAACCGCGGCAGGAATCGTTATATCATTTGCCGCAATGCTCGCGGCTGACTTTGATTTCGGTAAATTCAGCACCGACAGCTTAGAGGAAAGGATATATGAAAACCTCGGTGAATTTCACAATATAGAGATAGAGAGCAATGAATTCGATCTGCATATTTTACCGTCTACCGACGGCAAGTGCAGGGTGGTCTCATGGGAGAGCGAAAAATCAGAAAACAGTGTAAGTGCGGAAAACGACACGCTGAGAATAAAAAGCATAAATAACCGCAAATGGTATGAGCATATCAATATAACAATCGGCGAAACACGTACCGTAACAGTATATCTTCCCGAAGGCTCATACGGCACGCTCACAGCCAAAACCTCAAGCGGAAATGTCCGCCTGTCACCCGGCATCGTATTTGAAAGCGCAAGCCTTGTTTCAACAAGCGGCAACATCATTGCCGAAAATGCAAAAGCAGATATTCTGCACTTGCAGAGCACAAGCGGAAACGTAAAAGCCGACGGTGCCGACGCCCCGTCACTTACAGCTGAGTCTACAAGCGGAGACGTGCGGCTTATAAACATAAACACAGTTAATGTGAACGCGTCATCAATCAGCGGGAATGTCCTGCTCGAAAATTTCACAGCCAAATCAAAGGCACAGCTTGAAACAACGAGCGGAGACATAAGACTCAGAAGCTTTGACGCGGATACGTACGACCTCAAAACGGTAAGCGGCAATATAAAGGGCACGGTAAAATCACCCAAAAATTTTGACGCCACCTCCGTGAGCGGAAGCGTAAACGTACCAAGTGCAGAAGACGCAAGCCGATGCACTGCAAAAACTTCAAGCGGAGATATAAAAATAACAGTTGAATAAATAAAAATCCTGACGGTTTTTTACCGTCAGGATTTTTTACTTTTATACCGTCACGGTATGCACCTTTGTCATGCTCCCGCGCGCGGCAAGTCTCTGAATTGCATTCTTTTTCGTAAAGTCGCCGTCGGTATCCGAATAATCCGGAAATCCGCTCCACGGCTCGATACAGACATACTCCGCGCCCGGAATTGTCCAGATAAGCAGATTTTCAAAACCGTCAAAGCCAACCGTTATCCGGCGTCCGCTCTCACGGTTAAACAGTGTCACTTCATCGGAATTTACGTTTTCAAAGATAAGTGCGTCTGTTTCAAAATAGCTTTCCTTCAGCGGCAGTACCTTACCGTCCGGCAGAATTTTCTGCTTTAGGCGGCTGAGAATTCCGCCGTCAAGCAGACAGGTTTCAAAGCTCTCGGTACGGTTAAAAATCACCTCGCACGCCTCTATCCCCTCCTTGCAGGCATAGCCCTCATGCGCGCCGACAGAAAAATACATTTCCCTGTCGTTTTTATTTTCAACGGAATACTCGGTTTCAAGCACCGAGTCCGACAGCGTGAATGTCACGGTAAACACAAAGTTATAGGGATATTTTTTCAGTGTTTTTTCATTCGACACAAGCACAAAGCGCGCGCAGCTTTCCGACAGCTTTTCACCCTCAAAATCAAGACCGCACGCAAAGCCGTGCTTTTCAAGCGTGTATTCCTTTCCGTCAAGAAAATACCTGTCATCTTTCAGTCCGCCGCAAATAGGAAACAGCACGGGCGCCGTTTCCGTCCAAAACCTGCTGTCACCCTGCCACAAAAGCTCGCATCCGTCTTTTTTAAGCGAACGCAGCTGTGCACCGCGGCAGTCGATCTCGGCTGAAAGCGTTTGGTTTGAAATACATATTCTGTTATTTTTTGAAATTGACATGAAAATCCGGCTCCTCCTGTTCATACAGCCTCAGCTGTGACTGCAAGGTATGATTAATCGTCACAGCTCTTATTCTCGCAAAAATTACCGTTATCATTACTATCATCGCGCCCAGAACCAAGGTCACGGCAATATTGAGCACATCTTGCAAAAGCGCGACAGTCACAAGCAATACTGCGCCCGCGCCGAATATCGCAAGCAGATTAATCAGTTTCTTTTTCCTGTACGCAGCTATAAGCGACTGCCGTTTTTGATTGTACTTTTCAAGCTTTTCACTTTTCATACAGACCCTACTCCCGATATACTTCTTTTGCTTAATTATATTTATCAGAGGGCGATATGTCAAATGTTTTATTCATATTCATATAAAAACAGGCAGGAATTATTCCTGCCTGTATTGTAATTTTGCTATATACTGTCAATAAAGCGCATAAACGCCGCCCTGCCCTCGTCGGTACACTTATATACTCCGGCATGTTCAAGCACGGTTTTAAAGGTTTTACCGACCTGTTCTCTGAGAATATCATTGATATTATCCTCTGTCACCTCATAATCACCGATAAAGCCCTCAACCCAGTTCGCGTGCTTTTCAATATCGGGATTTGAACGTATATCCTTTTTATTTACAATGTAGTCCGCAAGCGCCGCAAGCTCGGATTTGAGCCTTGCGGGGAGCACGGCAAGCCCCATAACCTCTATAAGACCGATATTTTCTTTTTTAATGTTATGCAGCTCTGCATGCGGGTGGAAAACACCGAGCGGATGCTCAGCGGTAGTTATATTATTTCTGAGCACAAGATCAATTTCAAAATTTTCGCCGCGCTTTCGGGCAATAGGCGTTATTGTATTGTGCGGCTCGCCGTCGGTTTGTGAAAAAATGAAGGCGCTTTTGTCCGTGTACCCGCGCCATGCCGTCAGGATTTTATCGGACAGCTCCGTAAGCCTGTCTGCGTTTTTACAGGAAAGTCTTATAACGGACATCGGCCACTTCACAATCCCCGCCGAAACATCTTCAAAGCCTGTAAAGCCAATAGCCTTTTCAATCGGAGCCTTTGCCATTGCAAACTCATAGCGCCCGCCCTGAAAATGGTCATGGCTTAAAATCGAGCCGCCGACAATAGGAAGGTCCGCGTTTGAACCGAGAAAGTAATGCGGAAACAGCTTGACAAAATCCAACAGCTTTCTGAAAGTAGCGCGTTCTATTTTCATCGGAGTATGCTTGAAATTAAAGCATATGCAGTGCTCGTTATAATATACATACGGCGAATACTGCAAGCCCCAGCTGCTGTCGTTTATCGTAATAGGTATTATCCTGTGATTCTGGCGCGCCGCGGCATTTACATTTCCCGCATATCCCTCATTTTCACGGCAGAGTGCGCATTTGGGATAACCGCTTGCTTTTACGTTTTTTGCTGCGGCTATCGCCTTAGGGTCTTTTTCCGGCTTGGACAGATTTATCGTTATGTCTATCTGACCGTACTCTGTATCGGTCTTCCACTTTACATCGCGTGCAATACGGTCGCGGCGTATATAGTTTGTATCTCCGCTGAACTTATAAAAATAATCCGTTGCCATTTCGGGAGATACCGAATACTGCTTATTAAACGCCGCAATAACCTCTGACGGTCGCGGAGTGAGCGCGCCCATAATTTTTGTGTCAAACAAATCGCGGTACACAACAGAGTCCTCGATTAATCCCTGCGATACGGCATAATCGCATAAATTGCCCAGCGCCTCGGTAAGCGTCATTTTCACAGGCTCCCTGGGTGCCTTATAATCATTAAGTCCCAGCACCTCAAGCAGACGGTTTACAGAATATATTCTGTCCGATTTTTCGATAAGTCCGTTTTTCAACGCATATTCGACAAGAAAACAAATACTGTCGTTAATCATAATCCCGCACCTCACGCTATTATTTTTCCAGCTAAATATTTTAGCATAAAATAATAAATTTGTCTACGAAATTTTAAAATTCCGTCACGCCGTCATATACGAGCTTTGCATCTCCCGTAAGCACCACACGTTCATCTGTATAATTCACGGTAAGATCCCCGCCGCGCACTTTAACGGTTATATCGCTTCCTTTTTTACAAAATCCGTTCAGTACGGCAGCCACCGCCGCGGCACATGCACCCGTGCCGCACGCCATTGTTTCACCGCTGCCGCGCTCCCAGACGCGCATTTTAAGCGTGCTTTCGTTCACAACACGCACAAACTCGGTATTTACGCCGCTCGGAAAAATGGGAGAATGTTCAAACAGAGGCCCTGTCTTCTCTATATCTACGCCGTCCACCCTGTCGCAGAACACAACGCAGTGAGGATTTCCCATTGAAAGGCAGGTTATAGAATAAGTACTGCCGCCGATATCAACGGGCACGTTTACGGTGCGCTGTGAATTCAGACTGCACGGAACCTCGGACGGCAAAAAAGCATAGCCCTGCCCATGTCAACGCTTACAAGGCTTACCCTGCCGTTGGATATATAAAGCTCAAGGTCTTTAATACCGCTTGCCGTCTCAACCTTTATTTTTTTCGTTCTTTACAATACCTTTATCGTAAAGGTATTTGCCTGTACAGCGAATACAGCTGCCTGCCATGCTGCCCTCACTGCCGTCACGGTTAAACATGCGCATTTTCACGTCGGCAATATCGGATTTTTCGAGTAAGACTATCCCGTACCCTCCGATACCGTAATGACGGTCGCACAGCGATATGCAGAGCGATTCGGGACAGGTTATTTTCCCGTCAAAATTTTCAATGAATATATAATCGTCGCCCGTGCCCTGCATCTTTGCAAATTTTAAAGTCATGCGTTCCTTGCGCATGTGGTTTATATCCACAAGCTCGGTATTGAGCTGAGAGTACCTGCCGGCTATCGTATCTGCAAACGCATTTGCGGTATCCAGCGATGTAAAGCACGGAACGGCGTGGCATAGCGCGCGGCGGTGAAGCGCAATATAATCGTCTACCGTTGAGTCCAAAAGCGCGCCGGTATACACGATACATCCGATTTTACCGTCTTCAAGCAGAGAAAACACCGATTCACCGATATCGGGCACGGTTATCACATCTATTCCGAGCCCCGAAACAGAGCGCGCGGTTTCGGGCGTGGCATATATTGTAAAGCCGAGGTCGTCCAGCTTTTTGGCAAGCGTTACTATTTCAAGCTGGTCGTGAGAATCAACGCTGATAAGAAATCCTGTATTATCCGATTTGAGAGCAAGCCCCGCCGAGGTAAGACCCTTGAACAGCGCCTCGTTTACCGTTTTACCTAAGCCCAGCACCTCGCCCGTCGACTTCATCTCCGGCCCCAGATAGGAATTGACGTCAGTCAGCTTTTCAAACGAAAACACGGGAACCTTGACGGCAAAGTAAGGCGGAGTTTTATAAACGCCTGTGCCAAAGCCCAAATCGCGCAGTCTTTGACCTATCATTACCTTTGAGGCAAGCTCTACCATAGGCACACCCGTCACCTTGCTGATATACGGCACGGTGCGTGAGGCGCGCGGATTTACCTCAATCACATACAGCTTGTTGCGGTAGATAAGATACTGGATATTCACAAGCCCGCGCGTGCCCAGCGACAAAGCGAGCTTTCTTGAGCTGTCGGCAATTATGCCTGTCATTTTGTCATTGATATTATACGGCGGGTAAACGGCAATGGAATCGCCGCTGTGGACGCCTGCGCGTTCTATATGCTCCATGATACCGGGGATAAGCACGTCTTCCCCGTCTGAAATCACATCGACCTCAAGCTCAATTCCCGGCATATATTTATCGACAAGCACCGGATTTTCAATGCCCGACGACAAAATCCTATCCATATACAGACCGGTTTCCTCCGGGTTATGAACAATTTTCATGTTCTGACCGCCTATTACATAGGAGGGACGCAGAAGCACGGGGTAGCCGAGCTTATCCGCAGCCTCAAGCGCCTGATTTTTGGTCATAACGCCCGTACCGCGCGGACGGTTTATCCCCAGGGACTCCAAAAGTCCGTCAAAGCGCTCTCTATCCTCGGCAAGATCAATTCCGGCAGCGCTTGTTCCGAATATTTTTATCCCGCTGTCATCAAGAAATTTGGTGAGCTTGATAGCGGTCTGTCCGCCGAAGGCAACAACCACACCGACGGGGTTTTCCGCACGGATTATATTCATCACGTCCTCCGGGGTCAGCGGCTCAAAATAAAGTCTGTCCGCCGTATCATAGTCGGTCGATACGGTTTCGGGATTATTGTTGACTATAACGACATCGAAGCCCTGTTCCTTGAGCGTTCTGACGCAATGCACCGATGAATAATCAAATTCTATTCCCTGTCCTATACGTATAGGTCCCGAACCGAGCACCATAATGACCGGCTTTCCGCTTTTTTCAAATGAGCGTGACTCGCAGAAATCATCATATGTCGAATAAAAATACGGAGTCTGTGCCTCAAATTCGGCGCCGCAGGTATCCACCATTTTATACACGGCAAAGCGGCTTGCGGGAAGCTCCCCTCCGAGCTTTTCAAGAAAGCTGTCGGTATAACCGAGCTTTTTCCCGCGGATATACATTTGCTCTGTTATACCGTTTTGAAGCTCTGCCTCAAAATCCGCAAGATTTTTAAGCTTGTTTAAATACCACCTGTCAATTTTGGTAATCTCATAAATTTCGTCTGTCGAAATTCCGCTTTTTATCGCCTCAAACACCGTAAAAGGCCGTCTGTCGTCGATATCATGCAGGCGCTCGATAACAGGTCTGTCATCGGCGGGAGGCGCGTTCAGCGTGTCAAGAGATATTTCCGCACCGCGCACCGCCTTCATAAGCGCCGCCTCAAAGCAGGGCGCTATCGCCATAACCTCGCCCGTTGCCTTCATCTGAGTGCCCAGCTTTCTTGAAGAGCCGGCAAATTTATCAAACGGCCATTTGGGAAATTTAACAACGACATAGTCAAGAGCAGGCTCAAAGCAGGCGCATGTTTTGCCCGTAATCTCATTTGTAATTTCGTCAAGCGTATAGCCCAGCGCGATTTTGGTCGTTATCTTGGCAATCGGATAGCCCGTCGCCTTTGAGGCAAGCGCAGAGGAACGGGAAACGCGCGGATTAACCTCTATAACGGCATACTCCATACTCATGGGATTGAGTGCAAACTGACAGTTGCAGCCGCCCGTTATGCCCAGCTCCGATATTATTTTCAGTGACGAGGAACGGAGCATCTGGTATTCCTTATCCGAAAGCGTAAGAGCCGGGGCTGTGACTATACTGTCGCCCGTATGCACGCCCACAGGGTCAAAGTTTTCCATGCTGCACACGGCAATTACATTTCCGACTCCGTCGCGCATGGTTTCAAACTCAATTTCCTTCCAGCCGTAAATATATTTTTCGACAAGTATCTGAGTAATGGGTGACGTTTCAAGACCGGAAGCCGCAACCACCTCAAGCTCTGCCCTGTTGTTTGCGACGCCTCCTCCGGCGCCGCCGAGAGTAAACGCAGGGCGCACGATTACGGGATAGCCTATTCTGTCTGCTGTATCGCACGCCTGCAAAACAGTACATGCAATATCGGACGGAATGACAGGCTCGCCTATTTTTTCCATCATTGATTTAAAGAGCTGCCTGTCCTCCGCACGGTCGATAGCCTTCGCGTTTGTACCGATAAGGCGCACGCCGCGGCTTTGGAGAAAGCCCTCCTTGTCAAGCTGCATTGCAATGGTAAGCGCGGTCTGACCGCCAAGCCCCGCCAGCAGGCTGTCGGGCTTTTCCTTATCTATAATACGCTTGACGGTAGCGGCGGTAAGCGGTTCGAGATATATTTCATCCGCAAGAGCACTGTCGGTCATGATAGTGGCAGGATTGGAATTGATGAGCACGACATCAACGCCCTCGCTTTTTAAAACGCGGCACGCCTGCGCGCCCGCATAATCAAATTCCGCCGCCTGACCGATAACGATAGGTCCCGAACCGATTACAAGCACCTTTTTTATACTCTTATCGAACGGCATCGGCTTTTCCTCCCATCAAATCACAGAATTTATCAAACAAAAACGCGGTGTCATGCGGCCCTGCGCACGCCTCGGGGTGAAACTGCACCGAAAATGCACAGAGTCCCGGATAATCCACGCCCTCGCAGGTGCCGTCATTGGCGTTGACAAAGCTCAAACGACCCGTCTTTACCGTGTCAGACTTTACTGCATAGCCGTGATTTTGGCTTGTAATATACGTGCGCGTTCCGTTCAGGTCCTTTACAGGCTGATTTACTCCGCGGTGACCGTATTTTAGTTTTTCTGTTTCGGCGTTCTGCGCAAGAGCCATAAGCTGATGACCAAGACATATTCCGAACATGGGGATTTTACCCATCAGAATTTTTATCTGCTCTATAATTTCCGTATTTTCGGCGGGGTCTCCAGGACCGTTGGACAGCATCACTCCGTCAAAGCCGCCGTTCAAAATCTCCTCTGCTAAAGTATACGCGGGAAAAACGGTTACCTCACAGCCGCGCGTACAAAGAGAGCGTACAATGTTCCGCTTCGCGCCGAAATCCATAAGCGCCACCCTGTACCTTGTTGACATACCCAAAGCGGGGAAAACGGATATATTTTTGCAGGTAACGCTTTTAACGGCGTCCTTTACGGCATAGTCCCTGAGCGCATTAAAATCTTTGGGCAGCTTGTCACATATAACGGCGTTCATCACGCCCGACTCGCGTATCACCCTTGTCAGACGGCGGGTGTCGACGCCGCACACACCGGGTATCCCCTTTTTCTTCAAAAAACGGTCAAGGTCGTACTGCGCGCGGTAATTTGACGGTATACGGCACCACTCGCGCACAATATAGCCGCGTACACAGCACTCTCCCTCAAAATCGGCTTCTATTATGCCGTAGTTTCCGATAAGCGGAAACGTCTGCATAACGATTTGCCCGTAATAGCTGGGGTCGGTTAGCGTCTCTATATAGCCGCACATGCCCGTGGCAAAGACGAGCTCGCCGACACTGTCCTTATCGGCTCCGAAGGCAACGCCCTCGAAGACCTCGTTATTTTCAAGTACGATATATCTTTTCTTCATAGTTTAAACAGTCGCCGCCATAACGGCTTTTATTGTATGCATTCTGTTTTCGGCTTCTTTGAATACAATAGATTTTTCACTTTCAAACACCGCGTTTTCCACCTCAAGGCAGTCAAGACCGAATTTCTGACCGATTTCACTGCCTATTCCCGTTTTCAGGTCATGAAACGCAGGCAGGCAGTGCATAAACACAGCGTCCGCGCGGGCTGCCGACATCAGCTTTTCCGTCACGCGGTAGGGCAGAAGGTCGGTTATGCGCTCCTCCCACACGTCAAAGCTCTCACCCATCGAAACCCAAACGTCGGTGTAAAGAACATGTGCGTTTTCTGCCGCCTTTTCGGGGTCTGTTTCAAAGCGGATGGAAGCGCCCGATTCCTTTGCAAGAGACTTGCATACAGAAATCAGTTCTTTGTCTGGAAAGTACTTTTCAGGCGAGCACACAGTAAAATTCACGCCCATTTTGGAGCAGCCCACCATAAGCGAATTTGCCATATTATAGCGCGCGTCTCCGAAATATACAAAATTGATACCCTTTATATGACCGAACTGCTCCTTAACGGTTAAGAAATCGGCAAGTATCTGGGTGGGGTGAAATTCATTGGTAAGCCCGTTCCAGACGGGAACGCTTGAATACTCCGCAAGCTCCTCAACAATTTTTTGTTCAAAGCCGCGGTATTCAATCCCGTCGTAAATCCCCGACAGCACGCGGGCGGTGTCGGCAATGCTCTCCTTTTTGCCTATCTGCGAAGCGGAGGGGTCAAGATACGTAACCCCCATTCCCAAATCATACGCCGCCGTCTCAAAGCTGCAGCGGGTGCGGGTGCTGGTCTTTTCAAATATGAGGGCTATGTTTTTACCCTCTAAAATTTTATGCGGCACGCCGTCCTTTTTCTTTTGCTTAAAGTCTGCGGCAAGCTCAAGCAGATACTCAATCTCCTGAGCGGTGAAATCCAAAAGCTTTAAAAAATCACGGTTTTTAAGATTCATAGCGTCACTCCTGTTTTGCACATGCGGTTTTGATTATTTCAAGCGCCTTGAGCAAAAGCTCATCGGGAATATTGAGAGCGGGCAACAGGCGGAGCTTATTCTTCGCTTTTATTACAAGCACTCCGTTTTCCATACATTCGGTGATTATACTTCCGGCGTCCCGCTCGGTTTCTATACCGAGCATAAGCCCCATGCCGCTTACGCTTTTTATACCCTTTGCGCCTGACAGCGCCGATATTATAAGCTCTGACTTGCGCATAACGTCATCTAACAGCTTATCGTCTATTCTGTCCAAAATACTGACAGCGCCCGCGCAGCACGCGGGGTTGCCGCCGAATGTAGAGCCGTGCATGCCGGCGCTTAGAACATCCTTCACACGCTCTCCCAGCATTGTCGCGCCTATCGGCAGTCCGCCGCCCAAGCCCTTGGCGGTGGTTACTATATCGGGCGTTATGCCGAAATTCATATAGGAATAAAGCCTGCCCGTCCTGCCGTTTCCCGTCTGCACCTCGTCTGCAATAAGCAAAATATCCCTTTTTCGGGCAAGCTTTTCAAGGTCTTTTACAAAATCCCGCTCAAGCGGCAAAACTCCGCCCTCGCCCTGCACGCACTCAAACATAACGGCGGCGATATCGCTGCCGTTTGCAAGGGCATATACCGATTCCGTATCGTTTGCTCTTGCGTACAAAAATCCGTCCGTCAGCGGAAGAAAATCGCGGTGAAACGCGTCCTGACCTGTGGCTGCAAGCGTCGCGAGCGTTCTGCCGTGAAAGCTGTTTTCAAGCGTTATTATTTTTGCGTTTTTCCTGCCGCAAAGCTCCGCGTATTTACGCGCCGCTTTTATCGCACATTCGTTTGCCTCCGCGCCCGAATTTGAGAAAAACACGCGGCTCATGCCCGTGCGCATGCACAGCTTTTTTTGCAAGCTCTACGCACGGCGCGGAATAATAGAGGTTTGACGTATGCTGAAATGCATTCAGCTGATTTGTAACAGCAGCCACCCACTCTCTGTCCGAAAACCCGAATATGTTGACGGCTATTCCGCTGCCCAAATCTATATATTCCCTGCCGTTTTCATCATATGCCAAAGAGCCGCTTCCGCGGACTATCTCAAGCGGGAAGCGGGCGTATGTATTGGCTATATATTTCTTATCATCTTCCTTAACGTTCATGGTCCTTCTCCTTTGACACCATCGTTCCCGCGCCCTCGTAGGTAAGCGTTTCAATCAGGATAGCGTGGGGAATTCTGCCGTCGAGTATAATAACGCGCTCCACTCCGTTTTCCAAAGCGTCGATACAGCACTCAACCTTCGGTATCATACCGCCGGAAATTACTCCCTGCTGCATAAGACGGCGCGCGTCGCTTATATCCATTTCCGAAATGAGCGAATCGGGATCGTCCTTATCGCGCAGTATTCCTGCAATATCGGTCATGGAGATAAGGCGCTTTGCCTTTATCGCGGCGGCAATTTTGGCGGCGGCGGTATCTGCGTTTATGTTATAGACGCCGCCCTCGTTATCGCAGCCGACCGTTGAAATGACCGGAATATAGCCCTTTTCAAGAAGGTCAATGACAGGCGTTGCGTCCACAGCGGTTATTTTACCGACATAGCCCAGCCGCTCGTCCTTTTTTTCGGCTGTTATCATATGCCCGTCCATACCCGAAAGCCCTATCGCACGGCCGCCCTTTATCTCAAGATAGTTTACAAGGCTTTTATTGATTTTACCCGCAAGCACCATCTGAACAATATCCGCCGTCTCACGGTCGGTAACGCGCAGACCGTCAACAAATTCGCTCTTTTTACCCACTCTTTCAAGCATCTGAGTAATTTCGGACCGCCGCCGTGCACAAGCACGACCTTAACCCCGATAAGAGACATAAGAACAATGTCCTCCATCACCTGCTGCTTCAGCTCCGAGTTTATCATCGCGTTGCCGCCGTACTTTACAACGATTATCTCTCCGTAATATTTTCTTATATGCGGCAGCGCCTGAGTAAGTATTTCCGCGCGCTGCGCGTTGGTTATATTAAGCGCCATATAGCAATTATCTCCTTATGTTCTGTAATCCCCGTTTATCCTGACATAGTCATATGTCAAATCACAGCCCCATGCCGTTGCGTCAAAGCCGCCGTCGTGAAGCTCTATCAGAATTTCAATTTCCTTTTCAAGCAGTATCTTTTTCGCAAGCTCCTCGGAAAACTCCACACCCGCGCCGTTTTTGCACACGGTAATGCTGCCCGACTTCGAGCTGAACGCGCACGATATTTTACCGACATCAACCTGAGCGCCGCTGTAGCCTATTGCGCAGAGCACCCTGCCCCAGTTCGCGTCCGCTCCGAACATCGCCGCCTTTGTAAGACTCGAACAGATAACGCTTTTGGCAACGGTCTTTGCCGTTTCCGCATCGCGTGCGCCCGAAACCTTGCACTCCAGCAGCTTGGTGGCGCCCTCTCCGTCTCCGGCTATCATGCGGCTGAGGTATACGTTCACCGTATTGAGCGCCTTCATAAATATTTTGAAGTCTTCGCCCTCGTCTGTAATCCGCGCATTGCCCGCCTGAGCGTTTGCAAGCACCGTCACCATATCGTTGGTGGACGTGTCGCCGTCTATACTTATCATGTTAAAGGTATCGGCTATATCCGTTGACAGCGCCTTTTGCAGCATTTCGGGAGATATATTCACATCGGAGGTGATGAATACCAGCATCGTTGCCATATTCGGGTGAATCATGCCCGAGCCCTTTGCAATTCCGCCGATACGGCAGGCTTTGCCGCCAAGCTCAAACTCAACGGCGATTTCCTTTTTAACCGTATCGGTAGTCATAATTCCCTCTGCTGCATAGCCGCTGTTATCTCCGAGCGCTGATACAAGCTCATGCATTCCGTTTGCTATCGGCGTAATATCAAGCGGCTGACCGATGACGCCGGTTGACGCCACAATAACGTCGCCTGCGGGAATGCCTGTGTGCTCCTGAACAAGCCCGCACATTTTTTCTGCAATTTCAATGCCGTTTTCATTGCAGGTGTTTGCATTTCCGCTGTTGCAGATGACCGCCTGAGCAATCCCGTTTGAGATATTTTGTTTGGTGACGGTAAGCGGCGCGCCCTTTACAAGGTTTGTCGTATAAACCGCGGCGGCTGATGCGGGAGTCTCGCTTACAATAAGCGACAAATCGCGTTTCTGACGGTTTCTGCGTATCCCGCAGTGTATCCCGCTCGCCTTAAAGCCCTTTGCGGCGCAAACGCCGCCGTTAATGATTTTCATAATAAGCTCCTTAAATCACAAGTCCCTGAATAAGCTCGGCGCCAGCAGCTATATTGAAGCATTCGACCGCCGCGCCGGACGCGCCCTTGCCGAGATTGTCATAGCGCGCTATAAGCAGTATGCGCTCGTCATTGCCCATAACGCTTATCTGCATTGTGTCCTTTCCCGCAAGCGCACCGGACGCAATAAATCCGTCCTCGTCTATTTTTTCTTCAAATTTAACAATGGGACCTGTATATGTATTCTTATATATTTTCGCTATATCCTTCGCATCCGCTTTAATCTGAGATGCAAAAAGCGGTACCGTGACCTCCATGCCGCTGTAAAAATCAGCAACAATCGGCATAAACGCAGGCGCGGTCTCAATCCCTGTCACCGCGGTCATCTCCTTCAGATGCTTATGCGACTGAGAAAGACCGTACTGTCTCGGCGAGCTCAAAAGCGCGCTTCTGTCACCGCTTTCATATTCGGCAATCATTTTTTTGCCGCCGCCCGAAAAGCCGGTAAGGGACGTACAGCAAAGACAGCTGCCGGCGCTTAAAATTCCCTCCTTTACAAGCGGATAAACAAGAGCTATAAAGCCGCTTGCATGACATCCGGGAACGGAAATGCGCTTTGAATTTCTAATTCTTTCAAAAAAGTTTGCGCCAAGCTCCGGAAAACCGTAGGCAAACCGCGGGTCGGTACGGTGCGCGGTGGAGGTGTCGATTATAACCGTATCACCGTTTTCCGCCATTTCAACCGCCTCACGCGCGGCGTCATCGGGCAGGCAGAGAAACGTGACGTCAGACGAGTTTATCGCATCTCTTCTTGCACTGCTGTCCTTTCTCAGCTCCTTGGGCAAAGCAATCAGCTCGATATCGCGCCGCTGTCCCAGACGCTCGTAAATGCGCAGTCCCGTAGTGCCCGCGCTGCCGTCTATAAATACCTTTTTCATTTCAGAAATTCCTTTACAGCCTTTATTTGCTCCCTGACGGACGAAAAACCTGTGCCGCCCTTTGAAATTCGCTTCGATACGCAGTTTTCAAGGCTTATTTCATCGTATAAATCGCTTTCAAACAGATCGCCGAACTGCTTGTAGGTTTCAAGCGGCAAATCATCAAGCACACAGCCCTTTTCAATGCAGAGCGCGACTATCTGACCGACCGTTTTGTAAGCCGAGCGAAACGGCATACCTTTTTTGGTAAGATAATCCGCAAGGTCGGTGGCGTTGATAAAGCCGCCCTGAGCCGCCTTATACATATTATCGGGGAGCGTTTTCATAGTCTCCGCCATAGGCGCCGTTACCTCAAGACATTTTTTCAGGGTGTCGATACTGTCAAAGACCGCCTCCTTGTCCTCCTGCATATCCTTGTTATATGCGAGCGGGAGACCCTTGAGCATTGTAAGCGCAGCCATGAGGTTTCCGTATACCCTGCCGGTTTTGCCGCGCACAAGCTCTGCCATATCGGAGTTTTTCTTCTGCGGCATGATACTGGAGCCTGTGGTAAACGCATCGTCCAGCTCCACAAATTTAAACTCCCAGCTTGACCAGAGAATTATCTCCTCGGAAAAACGTGACAGATGCGTCATGGTCAGCGCAAACGCGCTCATCAGCTCGACACAGAAATCGCGGTCGGACACCCCGTCGATACTGTTTGCCGTTATACCGTCAAAGCCGAGCGCCTTTGCCGTCATATCCCTGTCGATACCGTATGTAGTTCCTGCAAGCGCACAGCACCCCAGCGGCGACAGGTTCATGCGCCGCACTGCGTCCTCTATCCTTCCGATATCACGCATCAGCATATTTATATATGCAAGCAGATGATGGGCAAAGGTAACCGGCTGTGCGCGCTGAAGATGAGTATAGCCGGGCATAACGGAATTTTCATTTTCCTCCGCCTGCTTCAAAAGCGCGGATATAAGCGATTTGATAAGGGAAATAATCTGCGCGCTTTCATCGCGAAGATACATGCGGATATCAAGCGCCACCTGGTCGTTGCGGCTGCGCGCGGTATGCAGGCGCTTGCCCGCCTCGCCTATACGCTTTGTAAGCTCCGCCTCCACAAACATATGAATATCTTCACAGTCCATATCTATTTTCAGCAAACCGCTGTCAATATCCCTGAGAATGCCCTCAAGTCCTGACAGAATAAGCTCGCAGTCGTCGTCTGCAATAATCTTTTGTGCCGCCAGCATGGAGGCATGAGCCATTGAGCCCTTTATATCCTGCCTGTACATACGGCAGTCGGTATGTATGGACGAATTGAAATCGTCCGCAGTTTTATCGAGTGCCTTTGAAAAGCGACCCGCCCACATTTTATCCATAATCTTAACCTTTTTTATTCTTAGCGTTTATCTGTGCCTGAACCTTAATAGGCAGTCCGAACAGATTTATAAACCCTGCCGCATCCGACTGATTATAAACATGGTCCTCGCCGAAGGTGGCGATTTCCTCTGAATAGAGCGAATAGTCGCTCCATGCGCCCGCCTTTATCATATTGCCCTTATAGAGCTTGATTTTAACCTTTCCGGTGACGTTTTCCTGAGTTTTGTCAACAAATGCCGAAAGCGCCTCGCGCAGCGGAGTGTACCACTGACCGTTATAGACAAGGTCGGCAAACGTAATCGCAAGCTCCTGCTTTTTATGCATTGTCATTTTGTCAAGGCAGAGCGTTTCAAGATAGTTGTGGGCAAAATACAGAATGGAGCCGCCCGGGGTCTCGTATACGCCGCGGCACTTCATGCCGACAAGGCGGTTCTCGACAATATCGAGCAGACCCACGCCGTTCTCGCCGCCCACCTTGTTGAGCGCAAGAATTATTTCCTTGGCGCTCATCTTTTTACCGTTTAGCGCGACGGGACAGCCCTTTTCAAAATCAAGGGTTATATATGTGGGCTTATCGGGCGCGTTTATCGGAGATACGCCCATCTCCAAAAAGCCCTCTTTTTCATAGGTCGGCTCGTTGCCCGCGTCCTCAAGGTCAAGTCCCTCATGCGAGAGATGCCACAGGTTCTTATCCTTGGAGTAGTTGGTCTCACGGTTGATTTTGAGAGGGATATTATGCGCCTCGGCATACTCAATCTCCTCCTCGCGCGATTTGATATCCCATTCGCGCCACGGGGCGATGATGGGCATATCGGGAGCAAACGCCTTAATAGCAAGCTCAAAGCGCACCTGGTCGTTGCCCTTACCGGTACATCCGTGGCAGATAGCATCCGCGCCCTCCGCCTTTGCTATCTCAACTATGCGCTTTGCTATTACGGGGCGTGCAAAAGATGTTCCGAGCATATATTCCTCATAAAGAGCGCCCGCCTTTACGGTGGGGATAACATACTCGTCAACAAACTCGTCCGTCAGATCCTCTACATAAAGCTTTGACGCGCCTGTCTTTAAAGCCTTTTCCTCAAGTCCTTCAAGCTCATCCGCCTGACCGACATTTCCGCTTACGGCAATAACCTCGCAGTTGTTATAGTTTTCCTTAAGCCACGGAATTATAATCGATGTGTCAAGCCCGCCCGAATATGCGAGCACTACTTTTTTTATGCTTTTCTTATCCATTGTTATTTCCTCCGAAAATATTTATTCATTAATTTTGCATATATTCTAACACGCATTGCATAATTATGCAATATCTTTTTTGATTTTTTTACTACTTCGGCATATTGTATAACTCAGCTGTACTTGCTATGATGTTTTTGTGCAAATTTTTATTTGCGCGCATAAAGTCTGCATATATGCATAAAAATACCGTCCCGATAACTAAATCGGAACGGTATTTTTATAATACTATATTAAAATCATTAAGCTTATCCCGCGAAAGAGACATGCTTTTGCTTACGGTTTTATCATTTGCATGTATTTCAAGATCATAGTCGCCGTAAAATCCCCTAAACTCAATACTGCCGTCGTCCGATGTGTAAGCTGTCAGCTGTGTATGCCACTGATTTGAAAACAGGTCTTTCAGGACGGCAAATGCCGGTTTTTCCGACATATCAAATCGTAGAAGTCCGCCGCGGTAAACGTTCTCGCCACTGCTCATATCACCTATAGATTCCCTGCCGACAGCTTCCTTGGTATATGCATAGCCGTCTACAAGATTCCAGTAAATTATCGCCTCCATCGCCGGATGCGAAAACATGATACTGTATATATTTTTCAGCAACTCCGCCTGAAGCTGCTCGTCATCAGGGCTGTCCGTATATGCTGGTATTGTCATTTCGGTTATCTGTATACGCCTGCCCAGCTTTGCGTAGTTGTCAAGAACCCTATAAAGGTGCATTGGATTATACCTCTCGCATGCCCTTATTGCCTCATCTTCTTTTGTAAAGAAGTTATGATACTGCATACCGACAGTATCAAGACGTACGCCATTTTTAATAAGCCTTTCTATCTGCATATAATAAGCGGATCTGTTGCATGTACATGCGTCTTTGTTAATTACGCCGCCGCACGTCATATCCCACATGTTATAGTCATTTATAATAAGTCTGTTATTGGGGAAAAGATTATCCGCAGCTTTAAAACTCCACTCGACAAAATCGTCCTCATAGAAAAATTTCGTAGGCGTTCTTCCCTTTATGGAAAACGTCTCATTGGTAACCTCCCAGCTCGGTATTCTGTCGGCATATCTTTTTCGACAGCTCGCAAAAACGCTTATACAGCTTTTGCTTAAAGTCACAGACTGAAAGACCCTTCGCCCATTTCGGAGTAAAATGATCATAATTCAGACAATGCGCTTTAGGCTCGATACCGTTTTCAGCGCAGTATTTAAGACAGCGGTCAATCGGCGGACGCCGGTAAATCTCGGGGCTGTCCTCGCCGTATCTGTGTTTTCCCTCGCTCGGCTCAAGCGAATCCCAGTAAAACGGAAGCGTTGCAAGGTTAAATATTTCGGCAAATTTGCGGCGGTATTCCGCCTCCTTTTGTTCGTCTTTGAATTCACCGAGCAAAAATATGTTCGCCCCGTGTCTGAATTCATGGTTTTTCTGTTTTATAACAACAGCGGAGTTTTTTACGGGAGTTTTATCGGCATTCAGCAACTTAATTTTTGCCTGTCCCTTACGGTAAAGCTCAATCCCGGATTTTACACGGGCATCGGTATAATCCTTATACATTTCAAAATATTTCAAAGTGTTTTCGGCTCTGTTCATAACAGGTTCCTCCTTTTTGAGACAATTATATCAGCAAAAAGTACATTAATTAACCCGAAAAACAGTAAAAAAGGTTTGATTTTCAAAACAAATGCTGAGATAATATTTATACGGGAGGAAGCAGCTATGATTTTCAGTCAAAAGGATCTAAATTTCAGCATTTTGGACGTAATGGCTTTTGAAAGCGGCAATGTTGTCTGTCACAATAAAAAGCGCAGCTACTGCGCACTGTCTTTGCGCATAAAGTCAGACGCACAGATAATACACAAAGGGAAAGTAACAAACTTATCGGACGGCGCTGTCACCTATTTTCCGGCAGAAACCGATTATATCCGAAAGAGTAAATATGACAAGCTGATAGCGGTACACCTTAATGTTCAAAAACTACATTTCGTATGAGATACAGTCGGTGAAACCCGAAAACTCTGATGAGATATACAGTATTTTCAATGATATGCTGACAGTATGGACGCAGAAAAAAACAGGGTATAAATATACAGCCTGCGCACTTTTATACAAGCTGTTCGGAAAATTCTGTATTGAGTTTTCAGACGACGCGGCAATACCGGACAGTATCAGAAGCGCACTTGATTTTATTCACGAAAACTACACCGACTGCAAAATGCGTATACAGAATATAGCAAAGCAAGCAGGAATGAGCGAGGTATATTTCAGAAAAATATTTAAAAACAGCCTCAATGTAACACCCAAAAAGTATATAGACGATCTTAAAATCGAATATGCAAAATCTCTGCTTAATTCAGGGCAGGTCACAGTAGCCGAAGCGGCAGAGAGAGCGGGGTTTTGCGACGTAAAGCATTTTAGCACGGCATTTAAGAAAAAAACGGGAATTCCACCTTCAAGGCAGCAGTATAAAGAATAAAATAAAAATAACGCCCGCCGGCGTTATTTTTGATTTATATGTATCAGTAAACTTTTACCGGTCCTACACTTCTTATTTTGAGCAGATAGCAGCAGCCGTCACCGAAAACGGATTCCATTTTCTCGACATAGTCCATCACCATATCATTGGGTACATATGCCTGCATGGTTCCGCCGAAGCCGCCGCCGTGAACTCTTGAAGCGCCCTTATTGCCAAGAAGATGCTCAGACAGGCAAATCGCAAGAGACATGCCCTGGCTTGTAGGATTTTTATCGGAATAGATATTCTGAAGATACCTGTATGACGAGTTGCCCGAACGGTTGACGATACTCAGGAATTCGTCAAATGCATTTTGCTTTAATGCGTCGGCAAGCTTTTCGACATTTTTATTTTCATCAAAATAATGAAAAGCACGTATAATCGCGCGTTCAGTCAGCTTTGCCTTGAGCTTTGGCAGCGCTGCAAAAAACTCTCCGTATTCAACGTCGCGCAGATGTTCCTTGCCGAAAAAGCGCGAAACCGCCTGCATCTCACCCTTGATAGCGTCATAATCGCCCGTGAGGTCGGCATGGTCACAGCGTGTGCCGTAATTACCATGCTGTAACCCGTGGAGGTAAAGTCAAATGGCAGACGTTCAACCACAGGAGCTGTCGGATGCTCAAAATCAATGGAAATAATGCCGCCGTAGGCGCACGAAAGCTGGTCAAGCAGACCGGAGCCTTTGCCGAAGTATACGTTTTCGGCGTATTGAGAAGCAACCGCCATTGTTTTGGCGTCGATTTTCTCGTCGTTATAGAAGCTGTTAAGAATAAAAGCCATCATTATTTCAAACGCCGCCGACGATGACAGACCGGAGCCTTTAAGCACGTCATTTGCGGTAAAGGCGTCAAAGCCGCCGATTTTATATCCCATATCGGAAAACTTTCTGCACACCCGCGCACGAGCGCTGACGAACTGTTTTTCTCGTCGTCGCGCATTTCAAGGTCTGCTATATCGACATTTATATCGTCAAAGCCGTTTGCCTTAATGCAGATTTTTCCGTCATCACGCTTTGCAGCAAACGCGATTATATCAAGATTTACGGAGGCGCCGACGGCTTTGCCGAGATTATGGTCGGTATGATTTCCGCAGATTTCACTTCTGCCGGGGGCGCTGAATACCGCCTGCGCTTCATAGCTGAATGCCGCCTTAAAATCGTTTGCCGTGCGCTCATATCTGTTCATCTGATATTCCAGCACGTCTTCAGGATAAAATGAAAGGTCTTTTCTCTCAAGTTTCATAAAATATCTCCTGTTCTGTATATAGTCGAGATAATTATATATAATAAAAACGCGGAATGCAAGAGTTTCACGGTTTTTTACTTTTTTTAAAAAAAGTCTTTACTTTTAAAGAAAAGAATGGTATACTAATCAAGCAAGTTGCGTTGGGATATAGCCAAGTTGGTAAGGCAATGGATTCTGACTCCATCATTGCGCAGGTTCGAGTCCTGCTATCCCAGCCATCGTCGGGTATTCATATAGGATTTGAGGGTTCTATATGAATACCCGATTTTTTTAATATAATATATCCTTTTATATACCCTGAATTTAAACTGCTCCTTTCTTAATATTACACAGATGCAGACGACGGAACATAAGAAATAAAAACACCGCGTCTTGTGTTTAATTCAATATCCGGCTTAGGTATGGGCAATTCTTCCGGTATTGCTATTGCCCCGATACAGTTGTAATGAATAATGGCATAAATATAATCAATTTACACTATATACCCCTCTTTTACAAACAGCTTATGTCAGCACTACAAAGTTTTGCTATGTCATGGTTTCAGCCACCGCTTTAAATTTAACACATTTTTATTTTCCTCTCCTTTTGTACATTCACATTTTTATTTCTTTAAATCTTTTCTATATAAAAACCAACTCTTTGTTATTTTAAAGAGTTGGTTTTTCGATTAAGAAGCAATTATTTTATAAATCCACCTCAATAAACAAGCAGATACCAAGATTATTATCGGAATTCTCCTTAAACACTTAATGTCTTTGAATTATTCCAAGCATCCTGCCTTTGGGAACAAAAGGTGATATTTACTGGTACAGAACAACAGATAAACTATACTATTGATGTGTAAAACTCTTTCTGTCCCATACAATTATCAATAGAACGCCAGCGAAGTTTCAATGCACTAATCATATTCCCCTTGTAATTATCAAAATCCATTTCCGGCAATGTTCCGCAGTCAAACCAGTAAATACAGCCATCTTTCAATAACATTGTTGAATCCAATATTTCACAAGTATAGTTGTCATCGCAAGGTAGTAATTGTAAACACTTTAACCCTTTAAACTCCATTTCGATCATAGAGTTTTCTTGATATTGACGCTGCACAATAACCGTTAATGCTCTAACATCATTTACAGGGTACATTGATAAGTCATCATCTACATATGCCCCACTAAAATATTTCATTTCCTTTATACAACTGTCATGAAAAGAGCAAATCGTATTCATAAAATCTGCAAGATCGTTATTGTTATTAATTTCATGCCACATAAATAAGTCCTCCAATAAACTATCCAAATATCATTATTATCCCTTTACCAAATCCGGCTCCAAGTGGACCATAAAGAAAATCGTCTGCAACGCCTACTCCTGTCAAATCATCAGCTGTAATAGCTACCATTCCTATAGCACATATTGTAACCATTCCTATTCCTATAATAGTATCCAATGTAAATTCGTAGTCCAGTGAAGGTGGTAAATGATCCTTTTGCCTTTTTCCGTCTTTCCATTCGTGATCATGTGGAAATGGAACATCTCCTGAATGATTATAATCTCTGTCCCTTACGGCTTCACCATCTGGTCCATACCACCGTTTTTGTTTTGGTGTACCATCTGGATTTGGTAAAGTTTGGCTGTAACCAGGTTCTCCCCTGTTTTGGGTAAACTGTTTGAATTATTTTTATTTTCAGATAAAAAGAATGGAATCTATTAACCCTATAGCCCCTCCTACTACTCCACCAGCTTTTTTCTGCATAATATCCACTTGTATCTTTAAAATTAACTGGATTATTAAGACAATAAGCAAACATATTAAATCCGGTAATATCCTGACCGGTGGAAACATAGCTGTCCCCGTTTATAAACCTGCAACCTTCGGGGTCATACCAGCGTGAGCCGAGATAGTACATCTTAAGGTCGCTGTCATATGAATAGCCCTTGTATGTAACGGTGTTCAGGTCGGCTATCATTGTGCTGATGTCGCCGCTTATGCCTTAAATGTAATGCCTGCCGTATGCAGTATAAATATAATCGATGCTGTCGCCTGTATTTCCGCTTGTTATATCTATAAGCGACGTCACATCTCCCTGGGCATTGCGCTTCACATAGAAAGTATATTTTCCCGTTGACACACAGTAGTTGTTATCGCTATTATATACTTCAACCATTACAAATGCAAGACCCGTATTGTCATAAATATAATCAACCTTGGTGTCGGCTGTTAGCGTACCGCTGTTTGGCAGATAGTTTACCTCTGTTGTCATTACACCGTCGGTATAATAATACTTGGTTAGCTTCTGTACTGAGCCGTCAGCATTTGTAACTTTCTTTTCTGTACGGTTGCCGTCAGCGTCGTACTTGTAGTCTATAACAGTATAGTCGCTCAGCCTTCTTGCGCGGGTCAGCATTCTTCCGTCCCACTCAAATTCAAATCTGCCGTCTAATGTGGGAAGCGTAGAACCGACGCTGTAATTATCCCCGTACATATACGAACGTATAGTTTGACCGCTGCCGTTTGTTATGCCTGTGAGCCTGTCTTTCCAGTCACTATCATAATGATATGTATATACATATTCGGTTGTATTGTTCTGTTCATAATATTAACCCATTTTTAAAGTTGTTTATTTTTGTAAAAATCTGTTAAAAAAACAAAAAAACCATAAGGCATAACTTTGCCTTATGGGGGACGCAGGTTATTTGGTTTTAAAAGAATGTTTATGCTTACAATTTTATTTTTTTTTCGTATTCATAACATTTATTTAAGTTTCAGCCGACAGTAAAATATTTTTTTCATTATAATTATATCATAAGAAAGTAATTTTGACAATATTGTTCGCAAACTATTACATAAATAAAGCGTGCGCATAAAAGCGCACGCTTTATTTTAAGGCTCCTGCATCAGTTTATTTAAAAATCAATTTATTGTGCCGTCACAACATACAGGTTAGACGTTATATCCTTTGTGTCTTTTTCTATTAATAAGCAATTATTTTGTAAAGTTGCCGAAAAGCTAATATTAATTTAGTAATTCCTAATAGTCTATAAACCAAGTTCCTTAATCGCAGCAAAAAATACATCTGCTTCTCCATTTGGATTGGCTTTTTTTTGGTGGCTTCGACAGTATACCACGGATATTCCAAATCGTGAATGATGATAGGAATTGGTTTGCCGAATTTACTCTTAATAAAACCACTATCTTGTAATTTTTTAGCAACAGAGGTTATTTCCGAAAGCAATTCATAATATCCTACAGGACCTTTGCCGATATATCTCATTTCATTATCGTAACAGGCGTCATAATTTTCATATCCAATATTATTAATACCGTTTTCCTCGTACCATTCAAAAAGGATTTTAATGCCCTCATTTTCATTATCAGCTTCAATTATGGGTGTTTCATTTTGACGCCAAAAAGCATAATTCCATCGTTTTTCCGATAATTCTCCCGTATCGGCACAATCGCTTTCCGTGTTATAGCTAACATAAAATTCAGTTACGTTTGAATAACCTTTGTATTCATATGCCACGTTTGAATGAACAAAAAACGAAACAGCATAGATATCAGCCTCATTCCAAGCTGATATAACATCGCGCAATTTATTTTCAAGATACGTCTGTAAATCAATCATTTTAAAATACTCCTTATTGCAAATTTGTAAAATAGTCCCACATATATTGATACTTCTTCTATAACTGAGAGAAATACATATACAAAACTTAATCCCATCTGATTCCCGCTGCTGAACGGACAAGAATTTCTGTCTTAAGTGAAGCTAATGTAGCTTCTACTCCTGCCTTATCGCCTGCAACCGGTCGCAATTTTTCAGTAACATAATTATAATATGCAGTATTATGCAATGAAGAATGATAACGTTGAGGTAATACCACAAGATTTCTTGAATCGGTTACAGGTTCTATACCAACATCTCTTAATATTTTTCTTGACTCTGCTGCGCGAGGATCAGCTTTTGCAACAATATGGTGAACAGGATCTCGACGTGAATTTGATGGAGCAATATCCTTGGTTTTATCTTTGGCTTCGGCTTTTGATTCAACTTCTATTTTAGAAATTGAACTTGTTGGAAATGTAGGCGGATTTTTTCACAAGTGTATCCACTACAGCAAATGTTGCTACCACTCCTATAATTGCTGCTCCTATTTTCCACAATGCAATACCACCTAATGTAGCAGTAAGCGCAAAATTACCTGTTGGGTCAAATTTATTCACAGGATTATTTTCACAATAAGCGAACATGTTAGTGGAAAGTAAACTATCAGTAGGAGTTTTAACATAGCTGTCCCCGCTGATAAACCTGCAAACTTCGGGGTCATACCAGCGTGAGCCGAGATAGTACATCTCAAGGTCGCTGTCATATGAATAGCCCTTGTATGTAACGGTGTTCAAGTCGGCTATCATCATGCTGACGTCGCCGCTTATGCCCTCAATGTAATGCCTGCCGTATGCAGTATAAATATAATCGATGCTGTCGCCTGTATTTCCGCTTGTTATATCTATAAGCGACGTCACATCTCCCTGGGCATTGCGCTTCACATAGAAAGTATATTTTCCCGTTGACACACAGTAGTTGTTATCGCTATTATATACTTCAACCATTACAAATGCAAGACCCGTATTGTCGTAAATATAATCAATCTTGGTGTCGGCTGTGAGCGTACCGCTGTTTGGCAGATAGTTTACCTCTGTTGTCAAGACACCGTCGGTATAATAGTACCTGGTGAGAGTTTACACTATATACCCCGCTTTTTCAAAAGCTTATATCAGCATTACAAAGTTTTGCTATGTCATGGTTTCAGCCACCGCTTTATATTTAATACTTTTTTATTTTCCTCTCCTTTTGTACGTTCACATTTTTATTTTTTTAAATCTTTCTATATAAAAACCAACTCTTTGTTATTTTAAAGAGTTGGTTTTTCGATTAAGAAGTAATTATTTTATAAAGCTGCCTAAATCAGCAAACATAGGCATTCAAATATCAATAATACTTGGTTAGTCACCGTTTATGCCATTTTTATTTTTAATTAATATTGAATATTTAGTGTCATTTGTTTTTTAACATAAACTTTTTTTGAGCTAATAGAAGAAAAAAAAAAGAAATAATAATTGAAAAAATATAATATACAACTATATTTATAAATTGAAAACTGAAATAAGATTTCATCACTTCAGCAATTATTAACAACGGACTTGATATGATCGTACTTGCCAAAAACATATATAGCAATATAAATATCTGCCAATTTTTTTTAATCATATATTTCGAGTTTTTAAAAATAGATATAAATATTATAATGATATTTATAAAAGGTATAAATAAAAATCTTTTTTGAAATTTTATATTTATCATAATTACCTCCTTGATATGCTAATACTTCCACCAATACCATATGAAAAACCTGCAACAAATTTCCCATTATCATATGCAACTTTTGCTCCAACAGAACCAATGTCACCTTCTAAACCTATCTCCAATCCAAATATAGGAATTGTAACTGAGGGCGCCCATAAAGTTGCCTGAGCTCCAATGCCTGCATAATTTTCTGTTACACCAATACCTATCTCAGCTTTTGCAAAGTCAAGTACAGATAAATCCAAATGTTCAAATTCCCATCCTCCTGTAATTAGTATAGCTGATGCACTTACTCCAAGATTTCCATCACTTAAATTTACACCAACAGAAGCATCTCCTGATAAAATTTGTTCGTGAAATACACTATTTGGATTATTTCTATAATTATCATATAGAGAATACGTTCCATCTTTATTTCTAAATTTGCTTTCTGAAGATTTAGTTGATGTGCCATTATTTTCCCAACCGCACATTGCTATGTTGCCGCCCGCCAAATATATCTCAGCATTTTTTAATAGTATTTCATCAGGTACTGTTCCGTTCAGATCTATCATATTTGCTGGATTATTATTACAATAAGCAAACATATTAAATCCGGTAATATCCTGACCGGTGGAAACATAGCTGTCCCCGTTTATAAACCTGCAAACTTCGGGGTCATACCAGCGTGAGCCGAGATAGTACATCTCAAGGTCGCTGTCATATGAATAGCCCTTGTATGTAACGGTGTTCAGGTCGGCTATCATTGTGCTGACGTCGCCGCTTATGCCTTCAATGTACTGTCTGCCGTATGCAGTATAAATATAATCGATGTTCTCGCCTGTATTTCCGCTTGTTATATCTATAAGCGACGTCACATCTCCCTGGGCATTGCGCTTTACATAGAAAGTATATTTTCCAGTTGACACATAGTAGTTGTTATCGCTATTATATACTTCAACCATTACAAATGCAAGACCCGTATTGTCATAAATATAATCAATCTTGGTGTCGGCTGTTAGCGTACCGCTGTTTGGCAGATAGTTTACCTCTGTTGTCATTACACCGTCGGTATAATAATATTTAATGAGCCTTTGTACTGCGCCGTCAGCATTTGTAACTTTCTTTTCTGTACGGTTTCCGTCAGCGTCGTACTTGTAGTCTATAACAGTATAGTCGCTCAGCCTTCTTGCACGGGTCAGCATTCTTCCGTCCCACTCAAATTCAAATCTGCCGTCTGATGTAGGAAGCGTAGAACCGACGCTGTAATTATCCCCGTACATATACGAACGTATAGTTTGACCGCTGCCGTTTGTTATGCTTGTGAGCCTGTCTTTCCAGCTATTATCATAATGATATGTATATTCATATTCGGTTGTATTGCCCTGTTCGCTATATGTATTATAATACTTTGTTATATTTCCGTTATAATCATATACAAACCGCTCCGTGTCATAATAACCCGACGCATTAGTCAGCTGGTTGGTCTCGTCATAAATATATGCGGCATTATGCTTAGACGATCCGCTTACACTTTTTTATGTTTCCGACATTATCGTAGGTATAGGTCAAGCCGTCATAGGTGTCTATTAATGACGACAGCTTATTCGGATTGCCGTCTACTGTCTTGTACGTTATGCCTCTTGTTATGGGCGTATAAAGATCAATCTGATTGGCTCCCGAATATACGGCGCTTGTAAGCAAGCCCACATTATTGTAAGTATAACGCATTTTAGGCACTATGTAATTATTTGACAATATTGTTCACAAAGTATTATATAAATAAAACGTGCGCTTTTATACGCACGCTTTATTTTAAGGCTTCTGCATCTGTTTATTTAAAAATCAATTTATTGTGCCGTCACAACATACAGGTTAGACGTTATTTCCTTTGTGTTTTCTTTAATACTATATAAAAAACCAACTCTTTGTTTATTACAAAGAGTTGGTTTTTTGAATTTAAGCTTTAATTTTATAGCAATGTGTATTTTAATTTTTTTATATAAATCTTCTCATCGTTTATTAGAATATAGTAATCATCTGGCAGGTAATCTAATTTTGTAACAAAATATGTGCTTTTTTAAATTCTGTATTTTATCATCAGTACACACAGAAAAGTCAGATGATATGGAATCGGATATAGAATAATTCACATTCTCATCATCTGTTAACCAGCCATATACACAATATCCTTCAAATATTTCATCTATAAAAACTATTCCCCCTAATTCCGATCCTGTATCTATTGATTTATTATATAAATTTTTAGGGTAAAGCTTTAAAGATGTCCATCCCTTTTCCGTTTTATAAATATCTGCAACCGTATTAGTTAATATATTTTTTAGATTTTTTATAAATTATTAAAGCAACATCATCCTGTTCAATAATATTAACAAGTTCCGAGCCGCGGGACGCACTTTTAGCAAATGACTCTTGTGGAGAATCATATTTTATGCGTGCAATCAAAGTATTGGCAATAAAAGAAATTGCAGATATTAATACTATAATAGAAAGAGTAATAATTAAATTTCTGTATTTTCTCATCGTTTCAACATTCTCCTCTATCCAAATGCCGGTATAGGCTGATAACCAAATCCGTTAAATGATTTACCTAATAAAATCATTGTGGCAAAAGCTAATTTATTTATTTCAATGGTAACTGTCTGTACATCGCCTCCCACCTTTGTAGAAAACGACCAATCTGAAACTAATATCTTTTCATTATATTGCCATGACAATTCAGTACCACTTAAACTCACATTTCCTCCCTCGGTAAAACCATTTTTAAGACCAAGCCCAATATGTGTGGAAACATTGTCTGAATCTACAGATAAACCTACTTCCATATCAGTAACATCAGCATATGAATTAAATAATTTGGCATCTCCCGTCTCTGATACCACTTCATTATATTTAGATACTGTTACTTTAATAGCGCCCATATTAATTTCACCCAATGTTGTTTCTTCATATTTATATGTTGAAGTAATTTTATGACCAAATAATTTTTGAAGCTCCGTTTGCAATGGCAGATCCCACATTTTTTAAAAAACTGTCCGATTTCTTTCCAAAACATACCGCTGGGATCAGCTCTGTTTATAGGGTTATTACCGCAATAAGCAAACATATTAAATCCAATAATATCCTGACCTGTGGAAACATAGCTGTCCCCGTTTATAAACCTGCAAACTTCGGGGTCATACCAGCGTGAGCCGAGATAGTACATCTCAAGGTCGCTGTCATATGAATAGCCCTTGTATGTAACGGTATTCAGGTCGGCTATCATTGTGCTGATGTCGCCGCTTATGCCTTCAATGTAATGCCTGCCGTATGCAGTATAAATATAATCGATGCTGTCGCCTGTATTTCCGCTTGTTATATCTATAAGCGACGTCACATCTCCCCTGGGCGTTGCGTTTTTACATAGAAAGTATATTTTCCGGTTGACACATAGTAGTTGTTATCACTATTATATACTTCAACCATTACAAATGCAAGACCCGTATTGTCATAAATATAATCAATCTTGGTGTCGGCTGTAAGCGTACCGCTGTTTGGCAGATAGTTTACCTCTGTTGTCAATACACCGTCGGTATAATAATACCTGGTTAGCTTCTGTACTGCGCCGTCAGCATTTGTAACTTTCTTTTCTGTACGGTTTCCGTCAGCGTCGTACCTGTAGTCTATAACAGTATAGTCGCTAAGCCTTCTTGCACGGGTCAGCATTCTTCCGTCCCACTCAAATTCAAATCTGCCGTCTGATGTGGGAAGCGTAGAACCGACGCTGTAATTATCCCCGTACATATACGAACCGTATAGTTTGACCGCTGCCGTTTGTTATGCTTGTGAGCCTGTCTTTCCAGTCACTATCATAATGATATGTATATACATATTCGGTTGTATTGCCCTGTTCGCTATATGTATTATAATACTTTGTTATATTCCCGTTATAATCATATTCAAACCGCTCCGTATCATAATATCCCGACGCCTTAGTCAGCTGGTTGGTCTCGTCATAAATATATGTAGCATTATGCATATACGGTCCGCTTACGCTTTTTATGTTTCCGACATTATCGTAGGTATAGGTAAATCCGTCATAGGTGTCTATTAAGGACGACAGCTTATTCGGATTGCCGTCTACTGTTTTGTACGTTATGCCTCTTGTTATGGGCGTATTAAGATTAACCTGATTTGCTCCCGAATATACGGCGCTTGTAAGCAAGCCTATATCATTATAATTATACCGTATTTTCGGTACAAGGTATATGCTGCCGCTGCCTTCCCTGTATATATCCTGCGCGGATATCCGTCCCTCTCTGTCATATTCATACGTTGTATATTTTATATCTCTTTGTCCGTTTTCCTTTGTAAATATGCTTTTTACACTTGTCAGCATGTCTTGCGCGTCGTATGTATATTTATGCTTGAGGCTGACGTCGTTGTTATAATCGTAAAACTCGTTTACCGACATTCTACCCGCAAAGTCATAGCTGTACAAATTTGCGGTATTGTTATATTCCGAGCTGACGTTTGCAAGCAAGCCCTTGCTGTTATATGTGTATGACAGCTTATCCCGCAATGTATTCTTTACCGTAAGCCTTCCGTACGGATCTCTTACATATGTATGATAGTTTGAGTTTCCGTAAACGGTCGCGGTCAGATTTCCGCCCGCGTCATAGAGCGTTTTGCCTATGGTATACATCTGACCGCCGTTTGAATTGGTTATAAATGTGGAGGAACGGAAATTATACGGAAGTGAAACAGTAGCCTCCACAAGCGATTCATTGCCGGAGGTATAATCCTTTGTAAACGCATAATTATACCCCTGCCGCTTTATTTTGCTGAGTTCTCCTTTATCGTATTCAAACGATACGCCCATTGCCGTTTCATAATTTCCCTCATAACGGGCGTATATACTTTGTACAGGTCCCGTACCCGTTACAGTTCCGCCGTCAGCCTTGGGATTATTGTAGTAATTGTAATTAACACGGTAATTATAACTGTCCGATTGAGCAGACGGTTTCCCGTATCGGATTTCACTTGTTTTCAGCGTTGTGGAATTGACGTCATAATCAGTAGCGTGACCGAAAGCGTCAGTTGTTTGCGTAACATACATACCGTTTGCGTCATATACCGTGCTGCCGCTTTGAAGTGTGGTTCCGCTCTTGGATAAATATGACGAGGTGACATTCCCGTAGCTGTCATACTCGCTTATATTGTAAATGCCTGTCGGACTTTCTGTGCTTATAAGGTTCCTGTTGCTGTCATACTCATACAGGGTTGTCAGGTTGCGGGTGTCGATAGACCGTATAATATCCCCGTGTTCGTTGTATGCGGCTTTATTGACAGAGCCCGACTCATTTTCCCTTAAGGTGACGTTGCCGCTATCGTCATAGTTATAATAGATACCCGCAGCGTCACGGAATATATAGACATTATCGAATTTTGCCGAACCGTAGTTGTACAGGTTTTTAAGATAAATTGTAAGCTTATCCACATTGTACGGTGTTTTTACCGTGCCGATCAGATTAACATAATTTGCGCCCGTCTTAGGCTCGCAGAAGACGGTCTTGTAATCCTTTTTCACCGTTGCCGTAGTCCAGCTCTAACGTAATCGCAACACATGTATCGGTTCCGTCTCCGTTGTCCCTGTTTGCCAAACAATCCGACTTTACCATTGCTCCGAATACATATACCGTGTCCGCAGCGTCGTCGACATCGACCGTTTGAGACAGCATTTTCTTTTGTTTTATAGTTACCTACAATTTCACATTCACCGCTTACATGATCCTCTGTATCTACAAATCCGGTTTTTTTCCATCCGGTTGCATCATAATAAAACTCGCTGTTCTGGAGCAGATTAAACTCCTCGGCAGTTGTACCCCTGGCAAGCTGGGCGCTTTGTATATAACACCCCAAATATTCCGAACGTATCCTTACAATATAATTCTTTGCGTTTAAGTAAGCCGTGAGCTGTTTTGTTTCAGGACCGTCGGTCGGACCTACCTTAAGACTTTTCACAAGTCTGCCGCTTTCGTCCTCTATTCGCATAACTATATCTGCGCCGTAACTATTGTCTATTACAGCTGAAAACGTATAATTGCCCGCTATTGAAACATCTGCCAGCTGCGAGATATATTCATTATCCGGCAGACTTACCATTTGCATGTAACTGTCATAGCTTGCAGCGCCGTGACTCCAATGTTGAAGACTCTTTGTCTGGAAGTTTCCGTTTTTAAGAATGTTGCCCGGAACACGGCGCAGGTTGGATTCAAAGCTTATTTTGTTTTTGCTGGCATGCTTTTCGCTGTACTCATACTTCTTTGAATTTCCTTCATCGTCTGAAATATAAACTGTCTGACCTTGTTTATTAAAGATATAGTTTATACTCGGATAATCGCCGAGTCTGTCATGTACTGTCGTAGAAAACGCATTATATTCAAAGTCTGTGCGCTCAACAGAAGCATTTTCTTTAGTACTATGGATATATCCTACACGCGTATCATTGTCGCTGTTTCTTGTAAATTCCGTAGTCCTGCCCGTGCTGCTGTTAGCTGCCGTGGCAAGCACTTTTGTACCGCTTACCGTATCATAAGTGAAGCTCAGCTTCGTGCCGCTTCCCGCACCGGAGGCTGTATAGCTGCCCGATGACGAAAAGTTCACTTCTTTTAGCAGGTATTCGTCCGTACTGTCGTAAGTGTAGGTTACAACGCTGCCGTCAGACGCCGTTATTTTTGACAGCTTATTACCGTTGTCTGTCCATTCAAGGGTGGTAATTCGCGACTGATTATCGCTTAATATTTCTTTTTACCTGTACGGGATAATAGTCGTATCCGTAACCGGGATACGCATATGCTATCTCTATGGTATTATTATTTTTATCTGTTATCTTTTTAAGAAGTTCCTGCTCAAAAACATACTTTGTCCCGGATTTATATGTTATTATACAGTCCTCCAGTATACTGTCTTCGTCGGGGATAAGCTCTGAACCCAAGCCCTCTTCATTAACATATACAATAGGCTCACCGTCTGCAAAGGATTCCTTTTTAGGATGGTAATAATGGTAAGTCCCGTCAGCGTCCATATGTATCCACATATCTTCTGCCGTATCGTAATACGCAGCCTGCTGGATATTCAGCTTAAAGCCGCGTCCCACATTATTAATCTGAGGCGTGTCGTTGATAACCAAATGATCGTATTTAGTAAATTCATCATTATACATATGACTTACTGCCGCGCCGTTTCTGTTATTGCCGGATGCAGTATCCGTAAACGAATAATTCAGAGCGCCCGTTAAATGGTTTACATACCGCGTGCCCAGTCCGTCAAGATCTGTTTGGGTATAGGTAAAATAGTTCTCAATTCCTACCGAACAGATATATGATACTGCCAATACAGGATACAGCAGCGAATCGTGATAGTATATTCTGTGCCCTATATCCACGGATAGCTGACTTTCAAGCTCATGAGTTATATAAATGCCGTTATTCACCTCAGCCCCGGTATACCAGTCGTTTACCAGATGAGTGATATCTGCGGTAAATACCGGCTGCTCCTCTCTGTTCACTTCCTCTCCGGTGGAGGGATTATATGAAACGATGTCATAGGAATCTTTTCTTAAGTAATCCTCGATATAATACGGCTGTCTCGGTTTATTGCTGTAAGTGAAATTGCTGCGCCAGGTACTTGTATTGCGGTAAACCGCATAAGTAGCGTCGTTTGCTTCAGAGCCTGAATATACCATTGGATCATATGAGAGATTGAGCGTTGCATTAACAACCTTTGCACCGTATGCTACACTATTTGGCGGGTCTTGATAGTGAGATAAAAATCTATCCAAGTACGGCAGATCAATTTTCATATACAGGCTGGATATATCTGAAGCACCGTCAATAAAGCTGGAATATCTCAAAGCATTATTTATATGAGTTACTCCGTAAGCATAATGAGTAATTTCATTATTTCTCTCCACCGCATAGTAAAAAGTATCATTATTTATTTCCGGAATCTGCACCGTCGGGTCAACAGTCACGGGGAACTCGCGCTCCGGGCTGTTCATCCAGTCACGGTCCGCGGTTATTGTAAGAATATACTTTTTCCCGCCTAACTTTTCGAGCGAGTAGCTCACAGCGTCGGAAATTTCACCGCCCGCATCGAACATAAAGGGCGCCGGAAAACAAAAAACGGTCTTATCATTGTCCCTGGCAATAATCACATTATCCTCCAGCGACATAGTAAGACCGTTTGCTTTAATTTCATACTTAAAGGTATAATCCTTCAGCTTCTTTCGTATAATTATGTTTTCCTTCAGCTTTGTTCCGGTTAATACGTACTCTATATCTACGTTATTGAGAATGTTCTCATAGGTAACCCGTGACTCTGTATTTTCAAGAGTCGTTATATCGTTATCGTCCTTAACGCTTTCTCTTTGTGCTTCAACATGCTTGTTTACATCTCCTAAAAGCGAAAAGGTGAGCTTGTAGCTGCCTTGCTGCAGCTTCAAAATGTTATTGCTGTTAGACTTTTTTGCAAATTTAACCTTCAGCGGATTATCCTTATTCTCGTAAACCGCTGTGTTTTCCTCGGCGTCTGTCGCATCATTCAGGGTATTGTCTATATCCTGCCAGCCGTCGCCGTCGTTATAATGGACGGGCATATCATATGACGCGGCGGTGTAGGTGCCGTCGCTCATTCTGAAATGTTTAACGTTTGCTTCACGCAGGGACTTTACCTCTTCCACCGCAACCGCCGGTGTTTCAGGCGTGTTTAAAGACCTTGCCTTAACAGGCTCTTGTGCGAATGTCACTATACTAAACGTTTGAATGCACATAGCAACAGATAACAATACACACATTGCTTTTTACATTCAGTTTTTTCTAATTTTACCCCCCCTCAAAAATATTGTGGTGAATTTTGGAAATAATTCACAATTTCATTATATAACCGCGGTTTTGTATGTCAATAGATTTTAATCAAATAATAAAAGTTCGTTTAATCTATACATTATCATGTCGTTTATTTGGTTATATTGTCCAAAATAATACTGCTATATAGCTTTACAAATAATGCAAAATAACAAATTTACTGATTATTTATACACTCAATTCCGAAAAAAAAGACCTCCGCTGACACATTGACTGTGCCGGCGGAGGTTTTGGTGTTTAAGCCGCAGCGTCTATTTTAAGCTGATCTTTTGAGTTTCTTACAAGCAGCTCGTCGGACTGCATCTTCAGCATCATATAATCCTGATTTAAGTCGTCGAGCCGACGCTTCAATACATCCTCGTATACTGCCTTCTTATGCTGTAGAGCAGATATCTTCTGCATCCACCGCTGTATTACTGCCTGTGACTGACAGCCGGTGTCTATAAAATGCTGTATCCGCTGTTTATAGAAGTCAATATCCTGTTTGTAGTTCTCGTAAAACTCCTCGGTCATTTTCTGCCTCTGGCGTTCATCGTCCACTACAAACATGCTGTTGCTCATTACCTTGCCGTCGTTAATGTTGTGCTTTGCAATGACGGATATAAAATCCTCAAACACGTTTAGCATGGGCACATACTGCTTCGGTATAAAGTACAGATTGCCGTGAATGCTTATTTTGTCCGCCTGCATTCGTTCAAGCTGGTCCTGCACAACCGATTCCACCTGGTCGGTGTTGTAGCAGGTACATAAGCTCTCATATAATTCCATAGCTCTGCGGCAGTATTCCTGCACATCCACGTCTGTATCAAATACTTCGTTGTCGCAGTAAATTGTTTCGTTTTCCTTATCAAAGATGATATTCGCCAGCTTCCTGTAATCGTTCGTTCTCGAGCCCAGCGTTTCCTTGACAAGCTCACGGTATATATGTGCAGCGTCCTCTTTTTTATTGTCCCGACAGTAAATACGGTACACATGCGTACCGCCGCCGTCTTTTGTCGGGTATTCATATAGGATTTGAGGGTTCTATATGAATACCCGATTTTTTATTTACAAAAAACAATCGTCCTCTTTACTGCTCCTCGTTTTTTACAATAAGCCTACCTTTAGTGCACGGCAGCTTTTTTGTTGCAGCAAAGGTCAGCGCTAAGCTAAGATACCTTCTTTGCGACAACTACCAGCCTTCCGTTCCGATAAGTATACTCACATGTAGACAGGGTTATGAGCTTGTCCTTAAACTCTGCCGTCACACCCGTATCGTAAAGAGCGCGCGCCCTGCACTCGGACACGTATTGCTCAAATTCCGCAGCGTCCTGCGCGTATATAAACTCATGATAGGCAAAATCGCTGCTGTCCGCCGATAGCTTGAACACCGCAAATATTTCATATCTGCCGGGCTCATCGACCGTATCGAAATCAATATATCTGTGAGTCTGAAAAAACTCCTCCGACGCATAATCATCAAGTGCGGAAAACATCGTGCCGTTTTTCATATTATGCCCGTAAATAACCGTATTGTCGGACACTCCGACATCACATTCCTCCTCCGCATAAGGGGTGCCGTAATAGCTGTACTGCCCGTCAAAATTGCGGCGAAGATAAAAGTCCGGTCTGCCCTTTGACTGCATGACAGGATAGCTGATATTCGTACCGTCTACCGAAATCCATCCGACAAAATCGGGATTTTTTTCTTTCAGGGCTTTGTATTTTTCACTGTACGGAGCGTCGGGCTGCACACTGCTTACAATATCGTACAGCATGTCAAATTCCGCAGCGCTTTTATTTGCCTGAATAAAGTAATCCGCAATTTTATACGACGAGAACAAAAACACTGCCAAAAGCAGTAAAATCACAATACGGTAAGCCGCCTGTGCGCCGCCGTTTCGTCTTTTAACCGAATGCAAGGCTGATTTTTGCAGAAGCCTCGCCGCTGACGCTTCAAGGTCAGCTGTGAATTTTATTTTCCTTCTCAATCCGAATATACGGTAAAATATAACACATGCGGCAAGATAGCTGCCTGCCGCTGTCGGGTGATAACGGTCGACGGCGTCGTAAAGACCGATATTGGTACGTTTATGCGACACCTTATAAAACGCGTCTCCCACAGGCGCCGTCAGCGCTTTGCAATCGTGCGCGGCGCGCCTGTACGCCTTTTTCAGCCCGAAATACATTTTATCGTAAGAAAAACCTGTGCCGACAAGCTTTTGAGAAGCTTTTTCATACGCCCAGGTCTGAAACAAAACAACCGTCGCGCCGCGCTCGCGCGCAAGCGATGCAAGGGCGCTCACACTGTCATGAAAATCCTCATAATCCGTCACGGGATTTATGCTCTGCTCCTGAATAACAACATAGTCCCACTTTGGCTTTCAAGCATTTTTCGGGCTTCACTGCCCGGCTGAATATGCTGATTAAGATAATATCCGCCGAATGCGACGCTTTTTACATCAGCGTCAATATCCGACATGCGCGCAATGCTCTCAAAAACAGCGGGCATGTCATTATAATAAGTAAAGCTGTTGCCGATAAACAAAATGTCCATACGTATCTCCGAAAAAAAGCCTTATAAATAAAAATGCCGCAAGCCAATGCAGCCTGCGGCGATGCGGCGGAGATTAACTCTCCAAATACAATGGTGGAGCATAGGGGATTTGAACCCCTGACCCCCACACTGCCAGTGTGATGCGCTACCAACTGCGCTAATGCCCCGTTTGGAGGTGCCACCCGGATTTGAACCGGGGAATAAAGGTTTTGCAGACCTTGGCCTTACCACTTGGCTATGGCACCGTATAAAAAGACAAAAACAAGCAAGCTGTTTTTTGTCTCGGTGGTGCCTCCGGGCGGAATCGAACCACCGACACGGGGATTTTCAGTCCCCTGCTCTACCTACTGAGCTACAGAGGCAAATTGGCGACCCGGATGGGGCTCGAACCCACGACCTCTAGCGTGACAGGCTAGCGTTCTAACCAGCTGAACTACCGGGCCATTTTTCTCTGTTTGCACTGGCAACGTAGCTAATTTTAGCATATAATTAGCTGTTTGTCAATAAAAAGTTATATTCGAAATTTCACGGATTTATTTCATATCCAAGAACAAACCCCCTAAGCGAAATCTCTTCCTCAGGGGGCTCAAGCAGTGAAAACTTTGGTGGACCATCAGGGACTCGAACCCCGGACCAACCGGTTATGAGCCGGTTGCTCTAACCAACTGAGCTAATGGTCCATGCAAAATTTGCTTAATCAGTATAGCAAACCGCGCCGTCTTTGTCAATATATTATTCAAATTTTCTTTCAATCATTCAAGACGGCGCGATAAAAGCCCGCATTCATCACTCAGGCTTTAACGTCTTTTACCATCTGCATATAATCGAGGCGCTCAAAGCCCAGCCGCTCATAAAGCGCACGGGCACGGACGTTATCCGGCTCTATTTCAAGCCGATAGCGCGATGCCGGACGGTTTTCCTCCAGAAATTCAAAGAATTCGTGTCCCAAGCCCTTTGAACGGAATTCACGGCGGATATACAGCTCCTCAATCCATACAACAAGCCCGCCGCATTCCTGCGAAAACGATTTGCTGATAAGCCCGAAGCCCGCTGCAGCACCCTCATGCTCGATTATAAAGCATTCCGCATACACGTCTGAGCGCATAAGCTCATCAAACGTATTTTTATAATTTTCCGACGGCACGGGGTGCAATACCGCCGGCGAATGATAAAACTCGTCTGCCAGCTCAAAATAAAGTTGTTTTTCCTCTTTTTTCAGCTTACGTATCATTTGTTTCTCCTGCATCAATTTTATTATATCTTATTATATCATAATCGCGTAATTTTCACAAGCCGTTTAATAAATTATATATATTCAGCCGCGCCTTCGGTGCTGAGGTATAAGAGAATAGCGCTTTACGCTTATGGATACGCGGATATCATTTCCCAAATGCCGTTTAAGCGCATTTTCTATGCTCTGGCAGGTACGCGCGCCGCTGCCGTGAACACTGTATGTATTAAAAGAGAGCGACAGGCTTATGCAAAGCCTGCCCGCAGCTCTCTTGCAGTCTATGCCGTTAATGCGGCTGACCTGCGGGAAACGGAAAATTATTTGCTCAATCTGTGAGTGCAAATCCACACGCCTGCGCTTTTTTGATAAGCTGTCCGAGCCGGCACATAAGATACATACGGCAAAAACCGCAATATTGACAGCGGCGTCAAACGCCGCGGCATACATCGCAAGCGCGAACACAGCGTACAGCTTCAGCGCGGCAAGTGTCAGGTTGACAAAGGCTGTGACATACAGCGCCGCTTTATGTGCGGCAGACAGCCCGTTCATACGAATAACCGCGCGACGGAAGCAAACAGAAAGCAGACAATAATGCCGATAACGGTCGGAAGCAGCATCGCAACCGCCGTCCATTTAATGCTGCCTGTCTCCTTGCGTATCGTCAGCATTGTAGTGGAGCAGGGCCAATGCAGCAGAGAAAACAGCATTACGCTTACGGCTGTCACCCACGTCCAGCCGTTTTGTACAAAAAGCTCCTTCATCTGAACCGCACTGTCCAGCTCTACAAGACCGCCCTGCGCAGTGTACGCCATTAAAATTATCGGAATGACTATCTCATTTGCGGGAAAGCCGAGTATAAATGCAATAAGTATCACACCGTCCATGCCCAGCAGCCTGCCGAACGGGTCTAAAAAAGCGGCACAGTGTGAAAGCAGGCTCGCATCGGCGACCGTAATATTTGCCATAAGCCATATTATAAGACCGGCAGGCGCGGCAACAGCCGCCGCCCTTCCCAGCACAAACAGTGTGCGGTCGAATATCGAGCGTACGATTACCCTGCCTATCTGCGGTCGGCGGTAGGGCGGCAGCTCAAGAGTAAACGACGACGGCATACCCCGCAGCAGAGTCTCGGATAAGAGCCTTGACACGGCAAAGGTAATCAGTATGCCAAGCAGTATAACGCCGGTAAGCACCAGCGCGGACAGCGCCGTATCAAATACGCCCGCACTGCCTATAAAAAACATGGTTATCAGCGTTATGATTGCAGGAAACCGCCCGTTGCACGGGACAAAATTATTGGTGAGTATCGCAATAAGCCGCTCCCGCGGCGAATCTATTATGCGGCACCCTACAACGCCTGCGGCGTTACAGCCGAAACCCATACACATGCACAGGTCAAAATATGCGGCAAGCATTTATTTTTTCAATTTCAAATAAATATCCAGCCTTTGACTTTCTGACTGCCCGCGCCGGTGCACGTCTATACGTTCAATTAAGCTGTGAAGCACCGCTGCCGTCAGAGGTGCGCAGGACTTTAATCTGCCGTTCTGGTCTTTATATGTACCGTTTTCAATACCGCCGGGCTTGTTAATATCCGATTGTGCTGCCGCTATATCGTGCTTTATCTGCTTTTCGCGCTGATTATACTGATTAATAAGAATTTCAAATCGTTTATCAGATATATTGCCGAGATATTTATCCTCATACAGACGGGCGATAACAGTTTGCAGCTTATCGGCGCGGTCTTGCAGAATACGCAGATAATTTGATTTATTCAGAGCGGTTTTTGTCCTGTCCTTACCGTCACCGTCCGGCAAAACCGCATATCTTTCGAGCGTATCCGACAGGACAGCGCACAAATCGTCGTAGCCGATACAGTGATTTGAGCAGCGAGCGGCGCCGTACTGTTTATATCCGCCGCACACAAGATTATATCTCCCGCGCCGTCCCGCCGTCACCGACATGGAACGCTTGCAGTCGGCACAGAATGCAAGCCCCGAGAAAATGTTTTTAAAGGCATTGCCCGACGGCGTCTTTCTGCGGGACAGAATTTTACCGACAGCATCGAAAAGCTGCTCCGTCACAAGCGGCTCATGGGTATTTTTTACGATTATCCAATCGCTTTTGTCATTTTTGACAGTAACGGAGGACTTAAAGGAAAGCTTTGTCGTTTTATGCTGAACGGTATGACCCGCATAGGTCAGCCGCCCGCTTATCTTGCGCACGGCGGCGCCGGTCCACAGCCCCTGCTTTGACCCGTCCCTGTACACGGACGGCGGTGGAAGTCCCCGCAGATTGAGCTGTCGCGCAACATCCGTCGGGCGGCTCCCGTTTACAAGAGAATCGAATATATATGCGACAACGGGCGCCGTATTCGGGTCTGGCAAAAGCCTGTGCTTATCCTGCGGGTCTTTCATATATCCGTAAGGCGCAAAAGCGGCAATATATTGCCCCGCCTGCATTCTGCTTAAAAACGCACTGCGGATTTTTTTGCTTATATCCCTCGCGTACAGCTCGTTTATGACATTTCTAAACGGAGCGATATCCGCGCTCTGCTCATTTTCACTGTCATAACCGTCTGTAAGCGCGATAAAGCGGCAGTTATGACGCGGGAAATGCTGTTCAAGCAGCTGTCCGTTTGCTATGTAATCGCGCCCCAGTCTGCTCAAATCCTTCACTATCACGGCATTGACAAAGCCTGTATCAATATCATGCTGTAATTTCAAAAACGCGGGACGGTTGAAGTTGGTTCCCGAATATCCGTCATCGATATATATATCATATATTTCAAAGCCCTGCTCGTTTGCAAACCGACAGAGCATCTCCCGCTGAGTGGCAATACTGGAGCTTTCCGTGCTGCCCGTGTCCTCCTTTGATATTCTGCAATACAGCCCCGCCCTGTATTTTTCTCCGTTTAATTTCACCGCTTTGCCTCCGGACAATTCCCGGCGTCAGTATCGGCGCGCACTGCGGCGTCCTGTGCCGGACCGACGCGCAAATACACATGCACGCTGTATTCACGACCGTCAACGGAAATGTTATACGTCTCGGATTTACAGTTCTCTTTGTCTATATCTTATCAACGCCCTTTCGACAAAAGTATATTAAAGAAAACCGCTGAGTATTCAATACAAAAATCCCCCCGCCGCAAGCGGCGAAGGGATTTCATAAACACGGCAATACCATTGACAGAGAAGCCGTAAAAAATAACGATGCAGAATACATTCTTTTGCCCTAAAGACCCCGGTCAAAGATTTTGCTGAAAAATACTGTCAGAGACTGTCCTCCAAAACATCTGTCAGATGTATGGGATCGAGCTGATTGTCAGTAAAAAGCTTGCACAGATTTGCAACAAATGATTTGTCAACGGATACATCCGAGACAGAGTTCAGTTTAACCCATCCGTTGCCGGCAGACTGCATAAACCGGATACCGAAGGATGTATAAACCGTGACGTCCGAAGAAACAATATCCTCCTTAAAGGGTAGATACCGGAACACATAAATCGACCTCCTCTCTGAGGCTCTCGACGTCAATGTCGAGAAATAAAATCAAACGCAGCAAAACTATTGAACTGGGGATTCTTTCTCCCTTTTCGATACGCTGATACCAGCGAACCGAAACGGAAACCGCATCGGCAACCTGCTTTTGCGTATAGCCATGCTTTATCCTTGCATGATAAATCAAACTGGAAAGTTTGGAATTTATAGGCATAAATTAAAAATCCTCCTTATGGAGGAATAATATACCGCACTACCCAAACAAACAACGGTCTTGCAGTTCACCTTGTGAAAAATGACGAAAAAAATCATTTTTTGTCGTTTTTAGGTTGATACACAAAAGCTATTGTCGTTAAATGTCGAAATATGTACATCACCGTCTGTAACACTACCTTACAATATATAATATCGTCCAAGCTGCATCGACTTTAAATACCACATCTGAACTAATCATTAATCTGAGAAGCACGGTCAAACAACATTATAACAGAAATTTTATTTCTTTCAATGCACAGACTGTATTTCAGCATAAAAGCACCTATACACTATGGAAAGAGGCCTGCTTGCCGCACGCTTTGCAGCTCTTAAAGGGTTTATCAAGATTGTACGCCACGCGAGGCAGATAGCCTACGTCCTCCAAAAGGGTAAACAGCGGGAAGAAAATAGCCATAGGCGGCAGCATTACCGATATGACCCAGGTCAGCACACGGTAGACACCCGTTACCAGCGCGCCGCGCAGCCAATCGGGAGCCCCGGCACTTACAAACAGGTCGCCCAGCAGCACCTCGCCGCGCGAAAAGAGGTCTGACAACAGTGCAGACGGGTAATTTGCACCGGCAATAGTTATCCAGAAAATAACAGCGAGCATCAGAAGCATGACGGGGTAACCCCGTCCACCTGCTCGTAAGTATACGGTCGATGCGGCGGTCGGTACTGTTATAGCTTTTATCCTTACGGCTGCTGACAACACCGCGGCATACCTGCTCCGCCGTGCGCACAACGCTTGCGACCGTGCTGTCGTTAAAGCCCGCGCGATCCATGCCGCTTTCCCTAAGGATATCACGCGCGCGCTCTATCGTATCCGATATCTGCGGGTCGGCTAAAAGATCCGTCTGAAAATAGCTGTTTATTTCGCTTATAAGCGAGTCGTCAAAATCCAAAAGCTTCAGCGCCAGCCAACGGGGACTGATACTGTCCCCTACCCTTTCGCGCACGGCAGGCTCCAGCAGCGCTATTGCCCGCTCAATGGGTTCATCATATCTGACAAGCAGCGGGTCTGTTGCAATGCCGCCGTCTGTCAGCGCGCAAAGTCTGCCCAAAAACTCGTCGAGCGTTTTCTTTTTACGCGCGATTGTACCGACAACCGGCACGCCCAGCCGCTTTGACAGCAATTCAAGGTCTATTGAAATATTCTTGCGCTTTGCCTCGTCAAGAAGATTGACACAGACAAGCGTTTTACCCGATATTTCTATTGTCTGCAAAACAAGATTAAGATTTCTCTCAAGGCAGGTGGCGTCGCACACCACGACAGTCGCGTCAGGATTGCCGAAGCAGATAAAATTGCGTGCGACCTCCTCCTCAGCCGAATGTGCCATAAGAGAGTATGTTCCGGGAATATCAACCATGACAAAGCCCCGGTTTTTGACCGTACAATGCCCCTGAGCATTTGCAACGGTCTTTCCCGGCCAGTTGCCCGTATGCTGATTCATTCCGGTGAGATTATTGAAAAGTGTGCTTTTCCCGACATTCGGATTTCCCGCGATTGCAACGACAAGGTCGCTCTCGCTCTGTTTTTTTATTTCCAGTCCCGAATCGACCGCTTTCATCCCGACAGAGGCACTTGTAAGTCCCATATTGCTCCCCTTTCAGCTACACCTGCAACAAAATATTTCCGCAGTCCTCGGAACGAATGGCGATGACAGCGCCCCGAATAAGAAATGCCGACGGGTCGCCTGACGGGCTTCTGCCAAGGCATTCCACCTCGGTATCCTCGATAAGTCCGATATCCAAAAGTCTGCGTCTTATACTGCCGTCCGACAAAAGGCTCTTAACCCGCGCCTTCTGCCCCGGCTTTATATCATTAAGGCTTAATTTGCCGTTCATATAAATTACCGTCCCAAAATATATTTTCCTTGAGGAAACTTTTTTTCCTCACGCTATACTATTACGCTCTGGTTCAAAATGTTACAGTCGGGGGAAAATTATATGGATAACAGCGCAAAAAATACCGAATCCGGTTTTTTCACAATGAAAGGATATGCAGAGCACAAGACGGGGCTTACGGCGTCAATGGAGGATTACCTCGAAATGATTTACCGCCTTTCCAAAAACGGCGGGGTCATTCGCGTAAGCGAGCTTGCCGCCTGCCTGCATGTGCGCCCGCCGTCCGCCTCGAAAATGTCGGCAATTTTAAAGGACGCGGGCTTTGTTTCGTTTCAGAAATACGGGTACCTCTCACTCACCGATAAAGGAAAAAATGTCGGAGCATACCTTTTACACAGGCACGATACCATCCACAGATTTCTCTGCATACTTAACGGCAGTAAGTCAGAGCTTGAACAGGCGGAAAAGATTGAGCATTATCTCGATGCACGCACAGTGGAGAATTTGGCAAGGCTGACAGAAAAAATGCAAAATGATAGTGAAAGATGAGTCACAAAGCATTTAAAGGCTTTCCATTGACATTTACGCGCTTAAAAGTTAAAATAAAAAGAGATATATTAAATTACGGAGGGAAAAATGGAGCTTGAAATAAGAGATATACACAAAAGCTTCGGCGAAAACGAAGTCCTGCACGGAATCAGCTTCAAGGTTCAAAGCGGACAGGCGCTGGGACTTTTGGGCAGAAACGGCGCGGGCAAAACGACGGCTATACGTATTCTCATGGACGTTTTCCATGCAAACAGCGGTCAAATTCTGATAGACGGCAAACCGTTTCGCGCCGAGCGCCATAAAATCGGATATCTGCCGGAGGAGCGGGGACTGTATCCAAAGCGCACCGTCACGGATCAGATGGTATTTCTTGCAAGGCTTCGAGGCATGAAAAAAGCGGACGCGCTCAAAAGCGCCGCGAAATGGCTTGAACGCCTCGGTATTTCGGAATACGCGGGCAGGAAGCTGGAAACGCTGTCAAAGGGCAACCAGCAAAAGGTGCAGCTTGCCGCAACACTGATAGCCGACCCCGAAATTGTTATACTGGACGAGCCGTTTTCCGGGCTTGATCCCGTCAATTCACAGGTATTAAAGGACGTGGTAAACGAGCTTATAGACGCGGGGAAAGCGGTTATATTCTCCAGTCATCAGATGAACTACGTAGAGGAGTTCTGCGACAGCATCGCCATAATTCACCGCGGACAAATCGTACTTTCGGGCAGACTGTCCGAAATAAAACGTGAGTACGGTCAAAACAGGCTGATGCTCAGCGCCTCAAACTACCAGGCTGCACAGCTTGAAAGCAAGCTGCGCACCGAATTTTCCGATATTTTGTCGGTCAGCGGGAAAACAAAAACAGCGCTTATTTTGAACAGGGCTGATAACGTCAGCACAAGCGACATAATGCGCCGCATTGCCGACAGCGACATTGAAATTTACAAATTCGGCTCATACGAGCCGTCGCTGGGAGATATTTTTGTAGACAAGGCGGGTGACGAGGAATGAAAAAATTTGCCGTTATTTTAAAATATGAGCTGAAGGAATACATATCAAGCAAGGGCTTTGTCGCCTTTACCCTGCTTTTGGCAATAATCGGCGCGGTTCTTTTATGTCTGCCGAGATTTATAGATATGTCCGCGTTTACGGGTGTTGACAGCAGTGAGTCCTCAAACGAAGAAGAGACAGTGCCCGATACACCTGCGGCGTATAATTCCGATAAAAAATATGCGCTGTACGACCCCGGCAATATTGCCGACATCAAGCTGCTCAGCGATTACTTTTTCGGCGCTCAGTTTGTAAAGGTCTCGGACACGGGAGAGCTTGAAAAAATGCTTGAGGATGAAACGGCTGACGCGGGCTTTGCGGTAAAATCTCAGACGGAATATGAATACTACGTATTCAACAAAACGATGTACGACAGCGACAGCGAGGTTTTCAACGAGGCTATGAAGGCAATGTCACGTGCGCGATACTGCGAACAGCACGGGCTTGACCTCAGCGAGATAACGCAGATGTACGATCCGCCGATAACCGTTACAGAGCATATTTTGAACAAAAACACAACCCAGAGCTACTGGTACTGCTACGCGCTTGTAATTATTGTTTTTATGCTAATTATGTTCTACGGGCAGATGATTGCCGTTTCGGTAACAACCGAAAAGAGCAACCGCGCAATAGAGGTGCTTGTGACCTCCACAACGCCCAACAGTCTGCTCTTCGGCAAGGTAATTGCCGGCGCTATCGCAGGTCTTGCAAAGCGGCATAATACTGGGTACGATACTTGTATCATACAGGTTTAACCGTCAGCTGTGGGGAGGAATGCTTGATATTGTGCTTGATATACCCGCAAACGTACTTATCGTATTTGCTGTTTTCGGTACCCTGGGATACCTGTTCTACGCATTTCTGTTCGGCGCGATGGGCGCGCTTGTCAGCAAAACCGAGGACGTAAGCAAAAGCGTAAGCGGACTTACCATGATAATTATGCTCATATACTTTTTCTCGCTGTTCCAGCTTTCAAACGTAGACGGCATAATAATTAAAGTGCTCTCTTACCTGCCGTTCAGCTCATACACCACCATGTTTATGCGCATTGCCATGGGCAGCGTTGCCGTATGGGAGATTATCGTATCCCTGATTATACTGATAGCTTCCGTTATCGGCGCGGGAATGCTGGGCGCAGCGCTTTACAGAATGGGCACTCTGCGTTACGGAAACCCGATAAAGCTTTCAGCCGCACTCAAGGGGCTTAAAAAACAATAAAAAATCCCTCCGGTATTCAGTGCCGGAGGTTTTTTATTCAATATGCTCTTATTTCAAATATGCATACCGTGTCCGCGCCGTTTGTGGCGCGTATTCTGATTTCAAAGCTGTCGCACGGCGTTTTTTCAAACCGACAGGGGCAAAAGCGCAGGTGATTGTCCCGAACCCTGACAATTCTGACCTGCCTGTTGTCCTTAAATAAAACAATGTCAAAGTCCCGCACAAGCTCCAAGGGCACTCCGCGGCGCTGCTGCTTTTGACGTGCCGGCGACATGGTGATACGAACGGAATAGTTGAAATTTGAATCGAATGTCACGTTAATCTGTGAAAGCTCAGCCGGCGACGCAAGGCACGCACGTATCCACGCGCCGTCGCTTGTCATTTTGCATCGCCAGGAATGAATGCCGTCGCCGTACTCGCGTGCGACGCCGCTCACAACGCACTGCGGCAAAAACCCGCCGATATGCGAGGAAGCAGTAAATTTTGCAGACCTTGCAAGGTCGCACTCATCCTCGTTTTTAACACCCGGAATAAAGCCGTCGTCCTTCAAAATAAGCTGCTGAAGCTCGAAGACACTGCCGCAGAGCTCACGCGGCAGAATTCCCTTTTTCACGCAAAGCGCGGCGGCGCTGCCCACCGCCTGACCGCCGACAGCACAGGTGCCTATAACGCGGGTGCTCGCCATGCCGAGCTTGGAGGCGGAGATATTTCTTCCCGCCATAAACAGATTTTTTATGTTTTTTGAATAGTAGCAGCGGTACGGAACAGTATACGTACCGTCAAACGTCCAGACCCGGCTGGGCAGCAGGTCACGGTCTTTAAGTCCGTGAGGCGCGTGCAGGTCAACACCCCAGCCGCCGTAAGCCACACCGTCCTCAAACATCCGGTGCTCCAGTACGTCGCGCTCATTCAGGATATAATCGCCTTTAAGCCTGCGGCTCTCACGCATTCCCGGCAGGGCGCCGACCCACTCAAGGTCATAGTTCTGAGCGCCGTGGTCGCCGCCGTTTTTGATATGGTCCCACACACCGTAAAAATATGCGTAAAGCTCGTCGCGGATATCCTCGTAGTCGTCGATTATATCCTCGCTGTCTCCCGTAAGCTCCAGCCACCAGTAGCCGTATTCTATACCCGCGCTGCTGACAGACGACACCCGCCTGTACTCCTCGGGGTCTTCAGCCTGCGAATAATCGGGCAGCTTGGAGGAATGGACGCGCAGGCGCAAATCCTCCTCTGTGAGCTTTTTCGCAAAGGGAGGCGGCGTGAATTTTACGGGCTCTCCCCTGTTCACGGCACGGAAAAGTATCGTATTGCCCATACGGTAATTATTCGGCTCGTCGGGTGCATGAGGCTCCCCGAAATCGGCGCGGCTTTCACTCCCCGTCATAAATTCCGCGCCTGCAAAATATCCGAGCGTGCCGTTGCCCGTACAGTCGGCAAACAGCGGAGCCTTTAGCACGATATGCTTTTCCGTAGTCTCCTGAAAGCAGCGCACACGGGTCACAATGCCGTTTTCACAATCGGCGTCATACATAACCGTATTCAAATACAAATCGAGATTTTGCTGAAAGCGCACCTTATTGAACAGCACGGCTTCCCACAGCGGATAGGAAAACCAGTCATTCACTGCTTTATTGTCAAGCATAAGCTCATACAGTATCCCGCTCTCCTCCAGCTCGGGCTTTTTCTGCGAGTCGCTCGCGCCCGATATATGTATTCTCACCTCGCCTGACGCATTCCCGCCCAAAACGCTGCGGTTATGCACCAGCGCGGTTTTTGCGCCGTTGCGGGCAGCGGAAAGCGCCGCGCATATCCCGCTCATACCGCCGCCAACTACGACAAAATCATATTTTTCGGTTTCAGTCTTGCGTATCATTAAAGCACCTCCGTCCTTTATAAATCATTATACAGAATTATTCAGCTGTTTTCCGCTACTTTTCTTTGCATTTTCTCCACTTTTATGATAAAATCATTACAGTGAGGAGATGCCTTGATGGTTTTATACACACAAAAAAACAGCTCCGGAGTTACTCTTATCACCTACAAGGAGCGTGAGATAGGCGCACATTATTCGGACAGGCTTCAGTCCTACGACGAGTGCAAAATTGTCCGTATAATGCGCGGACGCGGAATATGGATAATAAACGGCGGACGCTTTCCGTTTGAAAAAGACGATATTTTTCTGTTTTCGGGCTGCGATGTACGTCGGCTTGAAAAAACCGTCAGTGAAATAAAAATAGAGCAGGTGAACTTCATCCCGCTTACAGTACACCCGCACGGACACTGCGCAGACATTTTCTTTCTGCGCACAAAGGATTTTTCAAACAAAATCACCGATAGGGACGGCGCCGTGGAGCTTGCCGCATGCTTTGACAGACTGCGGGAATACGTATTAAACAAAAAACTGTTATACCGCGACGACTGTATACAAAACCTTGTCTGCAAAATGGTTATAACGGCAGCACAGTGCTGTCCTTCCGCCTTTGACAAGTCAAGGGGCGACGCAAACATGTGCGCTGCAGCAATAAAATATATTTCGGGAAACCTGAGTGAACGGCTGTCACTTTACGACATTGCCGGAAAATTCGGCTTTTCGGAAGGGCACTTTTCCAGACTCTTTCAAAAATCGGTCGGTATATCCTACAACGAATATGTCACCCGCCTGCGGGTGAACGCCGTTATACGCTCACTCGGAGAAAACGGAAAAAACGTGCTGGACACGGCGCTTTCCTGCGGGTTTCGAAGCAGCTCGGGGTTTTATAAAGCATTTTACAGGATAACGGGCGCCACGCCCAAAAACTTCAGAAAATAGGAGATAGGCAAATGAAAAGAAAAATTAAAAAGATATGCCTGACAGCGGCAGTCGCCGTACTGACGGTTTGTCTGTGCTCATGCTCGAAAATGGTCAGCTTTATCCGCTTTCCCAGCAGCGAGGACTCAACGCGCTACAACGAAATCTTCGAGGTCAAAGAGGTCCCCGGCAGCGACGCCGTAATATTCTACTCAAGCGAGGAGCTTTACGACATTAAGATAACAGAGACAAAATACGACGCTGACAAAAACGAATACAGCGACGTTAAAGTACTGTGGGTCAAAGATATTCTGAAGGGCGACGGAATTAAGATATGGCTGGACTTTTCAAACGAGGTGCCGTATGTCAAGGTTTGCTACACACGCAAAAACGGAGAAACACGGGAGCAGTTTATCTACAAAAACGCCGAAACGGGAAAGCTTTGGCTGCTGGAGCAAAACATTTAACTTAACAGTTGCATATTTGTATTTTATGTGATATCATATATAATGAAATTGTTATCAGAGGTGAAAAAATGTATAAGCTTTTCTGCTGAATTTATCATGGGCTTTAATACGCGGGACCGCATGGTCTTGCTTTTTCAGCCGTGCAGAAAAGCAATATGCCGTTTTTAAATCATAAATCTTTCTTTTAATTTTCACAGATTTGCCGCGGAAATTTTGCTTTTTCCGCGGCTTTTGTATTTAAAGGAGGAAAAATGTCACAAATAAATATAGCAAATCTGTCGTTTAATTACGACGGCTGCGCAGACAGCATTTTTGAAAACGTAAATTTATGTCTTGACACCGACTGGCGACTCGGACTTATCGGCAGAAACGGCAGAGGAAAAACGACGCTTTTAAAGCTGCTGCACGGCGATTACGAATACAGCGGTAAAATCACAGCCGATACAGATTTTGAATACTATCCGTACGAAATAGAAGACACAGGCGATACAGTTTATAACATCATCGTCGGTATCAGCGGCGCGCAGCAATGGGAGGCGGCACGCGAGCTGTCTTACCTTGAGCTGCGCGACGATATACTGTGGCGGCAGTTTAATACACTGTCAAACGGCGAGCGGACAAAGGTACTGCTTGCGGCGCTCTTTCTGCGCGAAAACGCCTTTCTGCTGATTGACGAGCCTACAAACCATCTTGACGAAAAAACGCGCAGTATTGTAGCACAGTATTTAAAACAAAAAAAGGGATATATCCTTGTGTCTCACGACAGGCAGCTGCTTGACAGCTGCACAGACCACATTTTAAGCATTAACCGAAAAAGCATTGAGATTTTGCAGGGCAATTTTTCAGGCTGGGAGAAAAGCCGCGCGGCGCGGGACGCATTTGAGACGGCACAGAATGAAAAGCTAACGCATGAAATACAGAGACTTAAAGCGTCGGCAAAGCACAGCGCACAAATTTCCGAAGGGATAGAAAAGACAAAAAAGGGAACGCGCACGGCGGGACTGCGCCCCGACCGCGGGTTTATAGGGCACAAGTCGGCAAAGATGATGAAGCGTGCCAAGGTCATTGAAAAGCGGCGGGAAAACGCAATAGAGCAAAAGTCACTGCTTTTACGGGACACCGAGAAAAGCGAGGAGCTTAAGCTCTGCCCTCTGCAAAGCGCGAAAAGCCCTATTCTGAATATCAGAAATCTATCCGTTTCATACCGGGGAAAGGTCATAAACAAACCGATGAGCTTTGAAATCAATTCGGGTATGCGCATTGCACTGCGGGGCAGAAACGGATGCGGCAAATCGAGCATACTTAAGCTGATTTGCGGTGAGCATATAAATCACGAGGGTGAAATTTTTAAAATAAACGGTCTTAAAATCTCATACATTCCGCAGGACGCGGCATTTCTATGCGGAAATCTTTCCGAGTATGCCGCGCTGCGCGGCATTGACGAGAGCATATTCAAGTCGATTCTTAGAAAGCTCGATTTTGAGCGCACACAGTTTGAAAAGGACATGAGCGAATTCAGTGAGGGACAAAAGAAAAAGGTGCTTCTTGCCGCATCGCTCTGCGAGAGCGCGCATCTGTATATCTGGGACGAGCCGCTGAATTTTATAGATATCATATCGAGACTCCAGATAGAGGAGCTTTTGCGAAAATACAAGCCGACGCTGCTGTTTGTAGAGCACGACAGAACCTTTGTAAGCAGAATCGCAACCGATATTATTGACATGTAACATATGGAAATCTGTAAAAAATAACCGGCGCTTATGCGTGTTCTCCCTTTCTGTCGCTATAAGAGTTTTGGCTTAACCTATTTCTTTCACATTTATCCAGACAAATGCGTTGCTTGCACTTAGTGAGATTTTCCACTTAATGAGGTTTTCAAATGCTCCGTTAGAAACATCCCGCTTTGTTCAGTCGCTCAAAAACTCAAAAAGCCATTTAGCGCCGGAAATACCCCATCGTTAAATGGCTTTCTATTTATAAAATTGTTTACAGAAAAGGGACAAATACTACCTTTCTGTGCTATCAGGCAATTTCTTGAATATTTTATGTTATATGAAATTTTCAGTTGATTTTTGAAAATTTCGGACATTGTTTTGATACATTTTCAAGCTTCGCTTGCAGGAAATCCAACAATCGGCTGAAAGCCGAGCTCCAAGGCGGGAGATTCGGGGCTTAACGTAAAATCAAAATGCTCCGCATCGGTAAAGAGTGGATCGGCGATGATACTGCCCGTATCCTTCCCCTGTGACTGCCATTCTTCCATGGTGCAATCCTTGGCAGGTCTCACTTCTCCGCAGAGATCCCACAGTAGGTTTTTACGGCTCTGAACGGTAGAGATGCCAGGTGACTCATGGTAGGTGGGTATACCGTCGGTAACGAGGATATTCCCCTCCACCACTGCGGTGGTGTGCGGCTCTTCGCGTTTGATATCCACGGCTCCGTCGCCGCCACAGACAAAGATATTATTTCGCACCACGTTATTCCGCCCGTAATGCTGATGGAATGAAGTACTCTTGGTTTGGAACACTACGTTATTCTCCAGGACGATATCTGAGGAGCCCTCGTCGGTATAAATACCCCATCCGCCGTAATTGGCACAGACGACATGGTGGATGCGGTTTCCGTGACCACCGTGCCGGGCTGACGACCCAGCAGGTAGATGCCACCCATATCGGAGAGCCGCCCCATGCCGATATGGTGGATATGGTTACGGCATATGCGGTTGCAATAGGTACTGCTCTTACTATAGCCCCAGACCCAACCCACCGAAATGCCGGAATAATCGGTATGATGGATATGATTTTCGGAAATTTCCAGATAGGCGGTATGATTGGCCAAAATGCCGCAGCCCGCCGCATACCGCTTGCCACAATGGGCAATCTCATTCCCACGAAGGGTGCAATGGGTGGTCATCTGCTCAGCAGGAGCTCCGTATGCGCCTCCGAAGATCTTGATGCCACCCGCACCGAGGTCGGTGATTTGGTTATTCTCAATACGAATGGCGCGGCAGCCGGTTTTGATTTCCACACCGTGGATGCCCACGCCGTGAAGGCGGCAACCCTCCAGCGATCCGCCTGCAGCGTTTTCAAAAATCACCGCGCCGGGTGCCCAGCAGACCGATTGAATATCCGAGGCAAAGGCACACTCCTCCTCTCGTTCCATCCCGGCGTGACCCGCCGCCACGCGGCTGACATAATCGCCGCAGGTGCAGGTAAGCTCCGCATTCAGGATACGGACATAATCGGCCGTAATTCTAAAAAGCCAGGGCACGGTCGGCGCAAGTGCCTCCTGTACCTTTCCTACATAATAAACCTTACCCGCCTTGCGGTCAAGATACCATTCATTCTCCGCGCCGAAGGTGGCGGGCAGATGGGTGAGATAATAGCGGATCTGCGCAGCGCTTCCCTCCTCGGTATTGATGCGGAAACGGGAGGCATATTTCATCACCAGCTTGCCGGTTTTGGGATCGTAACTTTGAATGGGGGTATGCTCATCAATCCAAAAATGATAATAATTAACAATGGCGTCCTCCAGCCCCGCAAGTCCGTTCAGGTCGGTGGGATCGGCGATAAACCATTTAGAGGAGTCAAGCAGCTCACCCGTATGGTTAATCTCGGTATCCAACACCTCCAGATACCCCTCCTTGGGGTAGCGCGGCGAATCGGCACGGCGACCATCCACCCAAAGGTCGGTAAAGCTCCAATCGCCGCTTGGCAACTTAGCCGATTTGCAGGTCACACCGTTGAAAGTATCCGCCTGCCAGTTTTCAATTTTGATGCCGCCCGCAATTCGATGGCCGCAGCCGTCAAGAGTGATCCCTGCCACATCCAATTCAATCGGATGCGTCAGATAAAGATCGGCGGTCAGGACGATAGTAATTGGTCTGTCCTCCCCTGCGGCACGAAAATCGCGCACCAAATCCAGCGCCCGCTCCAGCGCGGCAACGCTTTCTACGTAAAGCGTTGAAGAATGCATAAATTGATCCATTAGTTTTCTCCTTATATTTTATATTATTACTGCGAGGATCGCCAGCCCTGCCGCCAGACAGGAGCGAATCCCGATTTTTTCCTTAAACAATACCGATGTAGCCATCACGCAAAGCGTTCCTATCGCAGAGGTAATCGGATTATAAACCACGGCATCTGTGCGGGCTATCAGCCCGATGCTGATCAGAGATACCGCATTAGAACAAAGGGTATTGGCTACAAAGGGCAGCATTCCCCGTAAAGAAAGCTCCATCCTCTGCCGCCTGAGCAGTAGCCACCCCACAGCGACGATCATCATGATCAGGTTAGTGAAAAAGAAAAAAGAAGAATCGCTCGCCCGATGAGGCACGCAGGTATAGAGTTTCAGCACCAGATAGTTGCTCACGCACCCCGCCACATAGGTCGTCAACGGAAACAAAAAGCCCTTGGTGGGGGCGCACTACCCTTTGCGCTCGGCAAAGATCAACGCTGACGCAGCGAGCATCAGTCCGATCCGTACGGCGGTCTGCCAACCAAGCGGTTCCTCAAAGAGCCATCCGCCCAGTAAAGAAGTCAACAACAGATTGGCTGCACTGCTGATGATCGAAGCGTAGGCAATTGGCATCCGTTGCAACAGCTTCATGTTGGAATAAAGAACCAGCAATACAACGCACGCATAAAGCAGGGAAAAGCCCGCCGTTATCCATTCTGCCTGCAGCGAAAACCCACCTGAAATCAGGAAAAAAAGGCAGGCGATGCCGCTGTTGATGAGGAAAAAGACCGCATAGCCGCCCTTTTCGAGGCGATTACTGCTGAGCTTAGAACAGCAATTTCCACCCAATGTGCCTGCGAAAAAGAGGACAAATAAAATTATTGTTTCCAAACCCGATCCCCTCCTCCATTAATATAGCAAGTTTTGCTTGCCATTTCAAGCCAAACCCTTTATAATATATAGACAAATATTAGCCAAGGAGATGCTTATGCGCGATCGCAACGTTAAATTTCTGTTTGCCTCGGCGCGGCACACTAATGTGGTCTGCCCGCGGCATCTGCACGATACCATGGAAATTGTGTTGGTTACAAGCGGAACGCTCCATATGGAGATCGGCGAAGTTTCCTGCCGCATCCGAGCTGGGCAGGGTGCTTTCATCCCGCCCTTTACGCTCCACAGCTTTGAGCAGGGTATTCCCAATACCTGCCACGTATTGATGTTTTCGGGAGAGTTGGTCACATATTTCCATCAGCATTGCAAGACCCACATCGCCTCCACGCCCCTTTTCACCCCATCGCAGGAAAGCTTTACGCTGGCTCAAGTCCTGTTGCCCGATTCAGTAAATGACGCCGCCCCGCTACGCGCTCAGGCGGTGCTGGCACCGCTCTGCCATGAAATCTGCACCCAATGCGGCTTTGCGCCCCGCGCACTGCCGCCGCAGGATACCTTTTCCCGCGCGTTGGACTACATCCACACGCATTTCACCGAGCCGCTGACCGCAGAGCAGGTGGCGCGTAAGGTGGGCTTGCATCCGGTTACCTTAAGCAAAGGCTTTCGCCGCAGTACCGGTCTGCCCTTCAATACTTATCTCAACTACCTGCGCTGTTCCCATGCGGCGATTCTGCTCAAAAGCAGCGGTTGCACTGCCGCCGAGGCGGCCTTTACGGCAGGCTTTGGAAGTATCCGCAGCTTCAACCGCGCCTTCATCGCCACCTACGGAGTAACTCCCACAGAATACCGTGCCGCACCGATCATCTGACTTAAAAAGGCACCGACCGCAGAAAAACGAGGCGGAGGGATTCTTATAAATGAAAAAGAAACCGTAAAAAAACTCACACAGCTTGTTACAACTCCTTTTTTGAAACCTTCAGACCGAGCCGCAGCCAAAGCATTGAAAATCGCGCTTTCAGGTCGGTTCAATATTCAATGCCTTTACTAACCAAAGGCGTATGTGATACGCCGAGAGGTAAGGTTTGGAAGTAGCAAATGGCGTTTAAATGGAAAAATATCAAAAAATGATATTTTTCCATTTTTTTGATTTTAAAGCAAAATTTTAGCTAAAATCACCTTATTTTCACCGGCGCTTATGCGCCGGTTATTTTTACATGCAAAATCAATAAAATTTTTATTTTTCTAATATTTACGGAAAAACAAAGCAAAATGTTAGAAAGGAGTTGAATTGAAATGAAAAAATTAACTGCACTTATCATGTCATGTATAATGCTGTTTTCGCTTGCGGGCTGTAACAAAGGCGCGGGCGACGACAAAAACGTAACGGTACGGTTTCTGAATTTCAAGCCTGAAATCGCCTCCGTATACAATGAAATTGTTCAGGCTTACAAGGAGGAGACGGGTGTTACCGTCATCGTTGACACCGCCGCCAACAACACATACGAATCAACGCTTGCCGCAAGAATGGGCACAAGCGAGGCACCCACAATATTCCAGATAAACGGTCCGCGCGGCTATGCCAACTGGAGCGATTACTGCAAGGATTTGACCGACAGCAAGCTTTACAGTCATCTGAACGACAAGTCAATGGCTGTTACCAAGGACGGCAAGGTGTTCGGTATTCCCTATCTTATAGAGGGCTACGGCATCATTTACAACGAGGAGCTGACGGATAAATATTTCGCTCTCTCCGACAAAAATACCGATTTTATGTCAATGGACGAAATCAATAATTTCGAAAAGCTCAGTCAGCTTGTAACCGATATGCAGAAAAACAAGGATAAGCTGGGCATAAACGGCGTTTTTGCCGCGACATCGCTTAAATCGGGCGAGGACTGGCGCTGGCAGACACACCTTGCAAACCTGCCGATTTATTACGAATTTAAAAACAACGATATCGACCTTTCAAGCGACGCCACAAAGGAAATCAAGTTTGAATACGCCGAAAACTACAAAAATATTTTTGACCTGTATATCAACAATTCCACAACAGACCCCAAGCTGCTGGGTTCCAAGATAGGCGACGAGTCCATGGCTGAGTTTGCGCTCGGTCAGTGCGCCATGGTTCAGAACGGAAACTGGGCTTGGTCGCAGATAAGCGGTATTTCGGGCAATGTTGTAAAAGAGGACAAAATAAAATTCCTGCCCATTTACACCGGCGTTGAGGGTGAGGAAAAGCAGGGGCTGTGCATCGGCACCGAAAACTTTATGTGCATAAACTCCAAGGCATCGGAGGCTGAGCAGAAAGCCGCCGAGGACTTTATGTACTGGCTTTTCACAAGCGACAAGGGCAAGGACTACGTCACAAACAAGCTGGACTTTATCGCGCCGTTTGACAGCTTTACCGACGAGGAGATACCGACTGACCCGCTGGCACGCGAGGTTATAGAGTGGAGCAAGCGCGCGGACGTTGAGTCTGTGCCGTGGAACTTTACGCTGTTTCCCAGCCAGACGTTTAAAAACGACTTCGGCGCCGCGCTCTTACAGTATGCACAGGGCACCAAAACCTGGTCGGAGGTTGTAACGCTTGTAACGGAAGAATGGAAAACGGAAAGCGCTAAGCTGTAAATTAAAAAATAGACATGAACAACAGAAAACTAAAAAAGTATTCACCCATATTTTTAGGACCGATGCTGATTGCGTTTACAGCGGTATTTATTGTGCCGTTTGCAATGGGCTTGTATCTCTCGCTCTGCAAATTCACAACGGTGGACAACGCGGTATTTACGGGCTTTGAAAACTTTAAGGCAGCATTTACCGACCAAAATTTTTTAAACGCGCTTTGGTTTACCGTAAAATTTACGGTGGTATCGGTAGTGACGGTAAACGTAATCGCATTTTTCCTGGCGCTGCTGCTCACCCGCGGCATGCGCGCGGCTCCAACCTTTTCAGAACGGTATTTTTCATGCCCAACCTCATCGGAGGTATCGTTTTAGGCTATATCTGGAACCTCATTCTCAACGGTGTCTTAGGCACGATGGGCGTTGATATCACGTACAGCGCAAGCTACGGCTTCTGGGGACTTGTGATACTCATGAACTGGCAGATGATAGGCTATATGATGGTAATTTATATCGCCGGCATACAGAGCATTCCCGGCTCCCTCATCGAGGCGGCGCATATAGACGGCGCCTCGGGATTTCAGACGCTGAAAAGCATCATAATGCCGATGATAATGCCCTCTGTCACCATCTGCACATTTTTAACGCTGTCAAACTCATTCAAGCTGTTTGACCAGAACCTTGCACTGACAAACGGCGCGCCCAACAGAGAAACCGCCATGATGGCGCTTGACATCTACAACACCTTTTACGGCTCGGTAGGTCAGCAGGGCGTAGGTCAGGCAAAGGCGGTTATATTTGCCGTAATAGTTGCGCTGATAGCATGGATACAGCTTAAAATCACACGTTCAAGAGAGGAGCAGATGTAATGAGACGGCAAAAAAGCCTTGTCACGGTTTTAATATATATTCTGCTCGCAGCGCTTGCACTCGTATTTATAGCACCGATTATTATTGTCGCATTTAACTCGTTTAAAAACAAGCTGTATATAATGAGCGCGCCCTTCGAGTTTCCCAACAGTATGACCTTTGAGGGCGGCAACTACCTGCGCGGTATTGTAAATTCGGGCTTTTTCGGCAAGAGCATAACATCTCTGCTCACAGGCTTTTCCGACGCATGGAGCACTGCCGTAAACGGACTCTCAAGCATCGGCGCGTTCGGGCGCTCACTGTTTATCACAGTGTTTTCCGTTCTGCTGATACTGCTTTGCGCGTCTATGTGCGCATGGTATATAAACCGCTCAAACTCACGGTTTTGCAGACTGTTTTACTATATTCTCGTTTTCAGCATGGTAGTGCCGTTTCAGATGGTTATGTACACCATGACCTCCACAGTCGCCAAGCTGTCACTCAACAACCCTGTCGGCATAATTTTTGTGTATTTGGGGTTCGGCGCGGGGCTTTCGGTATTCATGTACTCGGGGTTTGTAAAAAGTGTGCCGATTGAAATCGAAGAGGCAGCCATGATTGACGGCTGCAATCCGCTCCAGACATTTTTCAGGGTGGTTTTTCCCGTTTTAAAACCGATTACGGTAACGGTTGCCATACTCGAAACCATGTGGATTTGGAACGACTATCTGCTGCCCTATCTTGTGCTCGGCTCAAAATTCAAAACAATACCCGTTGCGGTGCAGCTTGCCATGCAGGGAGCTTACGGCTCGGTTGACTGGGGCTCGTTTATGGCAATGCTGGTGCTGGCGATTATACCGATTATTATTTTCTATCTGTTCGGACAGAAGTATATAATCGAGGGTGTAATTGCAGGCGCTGTAAAGGGATAATAAATACGGCGGCAAAGATCCGCCGTATTTTTCCGTGCTCTGCGGGCCGGGGTAGACAAAAGCCTCGTTTCATGATATACTGAAAAAAACGTTTTGTGAGGTGGAAAATGTCAGACTGGAACAGTGAGCTGTATGCAAAATTCGAGGCACAGAGAACGATTCCCGCAAAAGACCTTGCCGCAAAAATCAGCGCCGAAAATCCCGAAAGGATTATAGACATCGGCTGCGGGCCGGGAAACAGCACCGCAGTGCTGAAGGGTGTGTTCCCCCATGCGCACATCATCGGCGCGGACAGCTCGCCCGACATGATAAAGCGGGCAAGGCAAAATCACCCGCAGCTCTCGTTTGAGCTGTGTCAAGCCCGTGAAATTGACAGCGGATACGACGTCATATTCTCAAACGCCTGCCTGCAATGGGTAGATAATCACAGCGAGCTGCTGCCGCAGCTTATGGATAAGCTGAACGCGGGCGGAATACTCGCGGTACAGATGCCCAGAAACGGCGATGAACCGCTTTACCGTCTGATTGACAAAACGGTGTATGACGAAAGCTACGGCTTTGCACCGTCGCTTCATGAGCAAAATATTACGTTGCCGCCCGAACGGTATTTTGAAATACTGTCGGGATGCAGCAGAGACTTTGATATCTGGGAAACGGTGTACTATCACCGTATGCCCTCTCACCGCGCGCTTTTGGACTGGGTAAAAAGCACCCGTCTGCGCCCGTATCTTAAAGCGCTTGACGACGCCGGAAAAGAAAAATTCGAATCCGAGCTTTTGTCACAGACAAAAAAGCTTTACAAAACAGAGATAAACGGCGAGATTATATTTCGCTTCCGCAGACTTTTTTTCACCGCGAAAAAATAAAACAGGGCTTGATATCAAGCCCTGTTTTTTATTTACAGCTCAGTCCTGCCGCCCTTTTCAAGGGCTTTTATTATACCGTCGCGGATTTTTATTCCCTCAAGTATTCCGTCGGGTAAAACGGGCGGTATACCGCTTTTGAAAAAAGAAATCACAGCGTTTGTTAAAAGCTGAAAGAAATCGCTTTTCACCTGAATAAGCTCACGGGCACCGTCCCTTTCGATCAGCGCACCGTAACCTATGCCCTTGCAGCCCTGACAGTAAAAAATCTCCGCCGTTCTGCCGTCTGTATAAAACAGATGCGCCGTAAAGCGTGTTTTGTCACCGTAGACCTCAACAGCCCTTGCCCCTGTTCCCATAAGGCGGACGCAAATTTCAACAGGATGAATTACCTCTATTTCAAAATTATGCCCCGTACCGAAAGTCAGCGCGCTGTCCGCCCGCTCAATACCCTCAAACTCACTGCAAAAGCGCAGCGACGACGAGCTGAAAAGCGGAGTATTGCAGCGCTTTGCAAGCTCTGTTATTTTCAGCGCCGTATCGGTATCGGGCGCGAAGGTCTTATCCATAAACACCGGCTTTGCAAACGGAAAAACCCGCTCGGCATAGCTCAAATGATATTCGGGATTGTCCGGCGACAGTATAATCAAAAAGTCGCATATTCGGCAAATCTCTTCAATACTGCCGCATCTCACGGCGCCGTATTTTTCGCACCACGCCGCCGTTGTCAGTCCGCCTTTGGGCGAGTCTGTCTGCGCCCAGGCATAAAACGCGCAGCCGTCGCCCGCGGCATTTTTTATCCACTGAGGATAGTGGTTTGCATGGTACTCGTCAAGATAATAATCGATAAATCCTATTTTCACAGATACACTTCCCTGTTCTTTTCCGCCGATTCATATATTGCGTCAAGCAGCTTCTGGCTCTCTAAAATATAGTCGATATGCGATACCGCCTTGCCGCCCTCACGGATTATTTTTATAAACTCCTCGTCCTCGCATTTATGCTGCCCGGGTATATCGCCCTCGCTCTGGAAAACATTCAGCTCCGAATCAAGCATTCTGTAATGTCCGCCGTAGGTCAAGCGCACACCCGCCTTATCGCCGAGAAAATCAACATACATCTGTGAACTGTCGTCGATATTCTCCGCCCATGCGCCGTTGAAGGAGATGGTAGCCCTATCGGTGCGGATATAACCCGTTACAAAGTCCTCAACATCGTTTATGCCGTCCGAAACGGGCGGCCCCGCCCACATGGTTTCATATTTATAATCGGGAATGCTCTTTGCCATTTCACTGTATGTATTTGCAGACACGCTTTTTATCCTTGCGCCGTCAAGAATAAATAAAATCAGGTCAAAAAAAATGTATGCCCCAGTCAATAAGCACACCGCCGCCGCTCTCCGACTTTGTCGTAAACGCGCCGCCCAGGCCCGGAATGCTGCGCTTTGCACGGAAGCTGCAATAAACATGATAAATATTCCCCAGTCTCCCGCTAAGCGCCAGCTCTCTGATTTCCTTTACCGACTTATTAAAGCGGTTGCACACGCCGATATTGAGCGTCAGCCCCTTGGAATTTGCAAGGTCTGCCATTTCGACGGCAAGCGGGTAATTCACCGTTATAGGTTTTTCGCAGAAAACGTGCTTGCCCGCGTTCAGCGCGTCCATTGTAATGCCGTAATGAGAAAAATTCGGGGTCAGGACAAACACGGCGTCCACCTCGCTGTCGGACAAAGCCTCCTTATAGTCGGTTATGGCATACTGCGCACCGTACTTTTCCTTTGCCTGCTGCGCCTTTTGCTCTATAATATCGCAGGCGTACTTGATTGTCACGTCCTCCATTCCGGAAAGCGCGGGAAAATGTGCCGAATCTGCAATTCTGCCGCAGCCGATTACCGCAACTGTTGTTTTTTCATGGGTCGTACTCCTTTCGGTTATTTATGAATATAATATCACCTGAAAAAGCAATTTTCTTTATCTTTAATATCATTGAAATTTATCATTTTATGTGCTAATATAAATTTAATGTTAACACCGAGGTGATAAATATGTACGAAAGTAAATATCATTACGACAACAAGTTCTTCAAGAACCCGATAATGGGCGATGATTTTTACATATATCAGCTGGGTGAGCTTTACAGCAATGAAAACACCGCCTTTAAGGAGCACAGGCAGATTTGCGACGAAATAAGCCTGATACTCTCCGGCAGGGGCTGTTTTTATTCTGACGGAAAAAGGTATAACGTGCAGGCGGGCGACTGCTTCATATCGTTTAAGAACGAGCTGCATGATATTGAAAGCCGAAGCGGCGAGCCGCTGCGATTTTATTTCTGCGGTTTTACGGCAAAAAGCCGCCGGGCGGAAAGAATAATACAGCAGATAAAGGATTCAGGCACGCATCGGGCGGAATGCGGCGCCGCCAAAAGCATTTTGTCAGCGATGATTGACGACACGTGGCAAAGGGCTGCAATGAGCGGTGAAATGACCGATGTGCGGCTTACCGAGCTTGCAATAACTCTGCTGCGGAGTATACAGGTTACGAAAAAATGCGAAAACGGTACTCGGCACCCGCCGCTTGTATATCAGATAACGCGGTATCTTGAAACGCATATCGAAAATCCAAACGCCATAGGACGGCTTGAGCGGGAATTCAACTACAATTACAGATTTCTATCCGAGCTTTTTTCAAAAAGCATGCAAAAAACTCTGCGCAGCTACTTTACGGGACTGCGCATGGAACGCGCAAAAGAGCTGCTTGAAAGCGGAAAAAGCGTCACCGAAGCAGCGGAGTGTCTTGGGTATTCCTCCATTCATCCGTTTTCAAGAGCGTATAAAAACTATTTCGGCGTCTGTCCGTCAGGCAAATAAAAAGCCCCGCAGGATATATCAAAATATCCTGCGGGACGCTTTATGCACCGTGTCTGCGGCAGCGTTCCATATACTCCTTGGGAGGCATACCTACCCTGCTTTTGAAAATACGTGAAAAACAGTAAATGTTGGTATACCCGACAGCAGCGCACACCTGAGAGACATTCATGTCCTCCTCCTCAAACATGCGCTTTGCCTGGCGCATACGGTAATCAATTATATAATTCTGCGTGCTTTTGTTTTTATATGTCTTAAACAGCCGAGAAAGATAACTCCGCTCAATACCCAAAATGTTTGCAAGGCTCTCAACACTTAAATTCTGATTATAATTTTGCTTTATATACTCGACTGCGCGGGTCATATAGATGTTTTTGGTCGGTATTTTCTTTTCCGTATAATGTTCGTACACGCTGTTGATAAAATCGTAAAACGCAAGCATAATCCCGTAATCCGAGCTGTACGTCTTGGAGCACTCGGTTATCATGTCACGCGCGGAGTCGGGTATTTTTCCGTTGCTGCCGAAGTCAAGCAAAATTCCGTGCTCGCGCTTTTCAATCAGGTTTATCAGCTGCTTTACGCTGTCACCGCCTATTTTCACATAAATAAGCTCCGCCGGCTCGATGCTGTCCGCCTTTATTCCTACGGTCATGCCGCCCGTGATAAGTATTCCCTTGCCCTTTGTAACGGTATACCGTCTTTCCTCTTCGGTGACAACGCCTTTTCCGTCGCTCACGACAAGCAGCGCCGCGCCGCCGTGCGATACAAAGCTGTCCGTCTGAGACGGGTAATATTCTCTGTACGAGCACGTCTCCAGCCTCACATCGGGAAATCTATGATCGGAATAATTAAAATTCAGGTTATTTTTCAGTTTTTCCATTAAAATACTCCGTATGATACATAAAAAATAAGGTAACCCGAATGCTTTCCGGTTACCTTATCATTATACATCATTTAGATAAAAAAATCAACATAAAATCAAATTAAAATCTTATCCTTCTGCGCAGCTTTTTACGTCGCCGCCGCTTGTTCTGAGAAATCATAATTATTATATAGATGACAACAAGAATTCCGAGAATAATGCATACGATGCGCACCCAGAGGTTTGAAAAAAACTGCTCGATAAGGTGCAGATAATAAAGAACGGTAGAGCGCTCCACGCTGCTTCCCGCAACAAGATTTACCGTGGCATATGTCACGCCGTCCTTTGAAAGCGTAACGCTGCCCAGCACATCGCCCTCGGCGACGGGTGCAAAAATTTTTTCGTTGGTTTTAATTGAACGCTCCAATGTCGTAACGTCAAGATCAACAGGAACGACCGAATAAACATTTTTCTCGGGCACAAGAATAAGATGATCGCCCTTGGCGGAAAGCTCAACCTTCACCTCGGTGACAATCTCGGTATTTTCAAGGATTTTTGCGCTTTTATAGTTGTCAAACGCCCAGTTGTAAAGACTGCGCGAGTCGGAAAACACGGTGTTGGTGGGATGGGTTTGCTTATCCACATGCATAGCAACCAGCAAAAACTCGGTGTCGCCCTTTTGAGCGATAGATACAAGATTGTATCCTGCAGGAGTTGTAGTGCCGGTTTTGCCTGCGCGGCAGTATTTATAATAATGCTCGCTGTTTTTGCGGAGCAATGAATTTGTGGTAACAAGAGTGCGCTTTTCGGGAGTTTTATTGGTCGGAGCTATCTCATGAACGGAGGCAGACAGATATTTAAGCACCGTTTCATTTTCAAAAGCCGCCTTTGCGATACTCGCCATATCACGTGCTGTTGTATAGTGCTCCTCATTCTGCAGACCGTGAGTATTTGCAAAATGCGTGCTCTCGGCGCCGAGCTGAGCTGCCTTTTCATTCATCTTTGCCACAAAATCAGGCACAGAGCCGAAAAGATGGAGTGCCAGTGCGTTTGCCGCCTCGTTTGCACTGGAAATCGCTATCGCATACATGATATCATCCAGCGACATCTGCTCGCCGTCCTTGAGGTTTATGCTGGAGCTGCCGATAACAAGGTCGTCATAGCAGTCGTCGGACACGGTGATTATTTCGCTGTAATCAGTGATATTCTCAGCAGCAACAAGCAATGTCACAAGCTTTGTGAGGGACGCGGGGTAAATCTTTTCATCAGGAGCTTTTTCCAATACTGCGGCGCCCGTGTTCATATTCACCATATAAACATTCTGTGCCGTAACCTCCGGTGCCGGCTCCATTGACTCTCCCTGTGCCATGCTGAACGGACAGCAGCTAATTATTAATATTAAAACCGCAAAAAACGATATAAATCTTTTTCCCATTAGATTATTCCTTTAAAGCTTAATGATTTCGATGTGGTACAGTACACTTTTGTATAGTATAATAAATTTTTGTCGAAAAGTAAAGAATAGTTACAAAAATTAAATTTTTTGCGAGTGCCCGCTTATATTATATTTTCGGCAAAGAACACCGAAAGTACACAAAACACATTACATAAACGCACGGCGAAAATAAAAAAGCGGAAAACCTTCGGCTTTCCGCTTTTTCATAATCAATATTTTACATTGTAAGGAGCATGTACAGCGTCGCAAGGACGGCTGTCATAAGACCAACACCGGTCATGATAAACCAGCTTGCGCGGCGTTTGGAATTGCTTCTTGCATACGCTATAAGGCTGATAATAATCATTGCCAGAGGCAAAATATAACCCATAAGGATTATAAGCACAAAGCCGAAGGTATCCTGCCAGGTGTTTTTTCTCCGTAATAGCTGTCCTCAAATATATCGTCATCATAGCCGTAATACTCGTCATAATCTTCGGGATAGTAGTAATCCGAATCATAGTAATCTTCATAATCATCATAGCTATCGCCGTAGTACGGCATAACCGGCTGCACATCCGCAGACACGTAAGCGTCATCGGCATAAACCGCATAAGAGCAGCCGGCAGTCAGCATGAGCGACATGACAAGCAGCAAGGTAATTGCTATTTTCTTTTTCATAAATGATGTCCCTCCTATGCAAGATTCAGCTTTTTGTCAAGCATATTAAGCTGCGTATAGTAAAGCCCTGCAATAGCGCCGATAAGCCATACGGCAACAACCGCCAGCAGTACAAGCATCGCCTCATGATTCATCCGCGGGCGCGCATTTATAATAAATACCGACGCGAAAAAGCAAAGCTGTATAACAACTCCGAGTATCGTGCTGAAAAGATAGTAAATTCCCACTCCGGCAAGAACCTTGTTCTTTCTGACGCGGGTGCCGGCAAAGGTAATGCAAAAATACATCATCATCAGTGTAAACAGACAGTAAAGCACAAAGATGAGCACTGCCATGGCAAGATATGCCCAAAAGTATCCGCCGATATACTGTGTGCCTTCTATAATCAGATTTCTGAAAGCCATAATAATATTATGAAGTGTACGCTCGGAAGCCAAACCTAAAAATATTAAAAAAGCACAAACCGTTACTATCAGCGTCATTACATAGTATATGATGCCGCCCGTCAGCTTTGCATTGAAAATCGTGCTGCGCTTTGCGGGCAGCGTAAAGGTGAGATAGCCCTCGTCGGAAAAGCAGTTTTTGGCATAGCGCATACAAATCAGCACCGTGGACAGCAGGGAAAAGGCAATAATGCTGATTACGGACACGACGGTAATCAATGAAAACATAAGACCCAAAAACACCCTGTCGGTGCGGTAAAGCCATGGAGACTGACTCTGACAAAAGCCGCCGACAGCCGCCATAATCAGCGCGGTTGCGGCTCCGACCGTCCACAGCTTTAAATAGTGCGTAAAATCGTATTTTAATAATTTACCGAACATCTGAATTCCTCCCTGAACAGCTCATCAAGCGATTTGCCCTCGCTCTCGCGCACCTCATCGGCAGAGCCGCTGCGAAGTATAGCGCCGCCGTAGCCGATAAAGAAAAACTCGTCGAGCAGCTTTTCAACATCGTTTATGAGATGGGTTGTAATAAGCACGGTGGCATTAGGATTATAATTTGCAACGATAGTATTGAGAATATAGTCGCGCGCGGCGGGGTCAACTCCGCCTATCGGCTCGTCAAGCATATAAAGGCGCGCATTTCTCGACATAACCATTACAAGCTGTACCTTCTCCTTTGTGCCCTTGGAAAGAGTCTTTAGCCGCATATTAACGTCAATGCCCAAATCACGCAGCATATGAAGCGTGCGTGCACGGTCAAAATCCGGATAAAACTCCTCAAAAAAACCGATTAGCTGGCTGACCTGCATACTGGAATCAAAATATGTGCGCTCGGGAAGGTAAGATATCAGAGAATTGGTAGCCTCGGAAACGGGCTGACCGCAAACCAAAATCTCTCCCGATGTCGGCTGCAGCAACCCTGCCGCCATTTTAATAAGCGTGGATTTTCCGCACCCGTTAGGTCCCAGCAAGCCGACAATTTTGCCTTCGGGAATCTGAAGGTCAAGATTATCAATTACGTTTCTCACCTTGTCGTAACGCTTGCACAGCTTATTGCATTCAAGTGTGTACATCAAATTTCCCCCTTATTCAAATAATCTATTATTTCCTGTTTGGTAATACCCAGTGACACTGCTGATTTAAGAAAATCGCCGATAATACGTGACTTTACACTGCTGTGCTCAAGCTCCAGCACCTGTTTGTCGCCGGTGACAAACCTGCCGACCGTCCCCTTGGAATAGACAAGTCCCCTCGATTCCAGCTCACACAAAGCCTTTTGCACCGTATTGGGATTAACCGCAGCCTCAAGCGCAAACTGACGCACCGACGGCAGCTGCGTATCCGCAGGATACTTTCCGCTGAGTATGTCCGCGCATATTCTTCTCTCTATCTGAAGATACACCGGAGTTTCGGCATCGAATTTCCAAGCCACAACATTCACCTCCATTGTATTATTGTTTTAATACAATGATACAGTAATATTTTCTGTTTGTCAACAGTTTTTTTATTTTTTAAAAAACTGTCCCCGAAAATACGGTATGCAGCGGACACATACATTAATAATACAATATAAAAATATCAATTTCAATTACAAAAAAGTAACCGAAGGAAAATATCCTTCGGTTAGCGCATATTAAATTTAATCAGCCAAGCAGCGCCCTGTCGTTTGCAAATTCGGTGCCGCTTGATTTTGAAAACAGCTCCAAAAGCTTTTCCACCGTCAGCTTTTTCTTTTCCTCGCCGCCGATATCAAGCACTATTTTGCCGGCGTTCATCATAATCAGACGATTGCCGTGAGCTATCGCGTCCTTCATGTTATGTGTGACCATAAGAGAGGTGAGCTTATACTCGCTGATAAATTTATCCGAGAGCTGCAATACGGTCGCCGCTGTTTTGGGGTCAAGCGCCGCTGTATGCTCATCCAGCAAAAGCACCTTGGGCTGTTTCATTGCAGCCATAAGCAATGTCAGAGCCTGCCGCTGACCGCCCGACAGCAGTCCCACCTTGGTGGAAAGTCTGTCCTCCAGACCAAGCTCCAGCTCAGACAGCATTTCACGGTACCTCTCCCGCTCCTTTTTGGTTATCGCCCAGCGCAGGCTGCGGCGCATTCCGCGGCGGTTTGCAAGAGCCATGTTCTCCTCAATCCACATATCGGCGGCAGTGCCCATCATCGGGTCTTGAAATACACGGCCGATAAACCTGGCGCGCTTATGCTCGGGAAGGCGCGTAATATCCGCGCCGTCTACCGAAATACTGCCTCCGTCAAGAAAGTACGTGCCCGCAACGGCGTTGAGCATGGTGGATTTACCGGCGCCGTTGCCGCCGATAACAGTGACAAAATCCCCGTCGTTGAGCGTAAGGCTGACGCCGTCCAGCGCGACCTTTTCATTGACCGTGCCGGCATTGAATATCTTTGTTATATTTTTAATTTCAAGCATTCGGCGCCTCCTCCTTTTTAAGCTGCTTCGGTTTGGAAAAATACTTCTTTTTCCAGTACGGAACAGCAAGGAATACCGCAACCACAAGCGCGGACAGCATTTTCAGGAAATCGGTGTCTATCTTAAGACAGATAACAACCTGATAGACTATGTAATAAACCACGCCGCCCAGCACAACGCCGATAAGGTGTATGAAAAAGTTCTTTGAAATTTTAGAAATAATAGCCTCACCGATAATTACCGCCGCAAGACCGATAACGATTGCGCCGCGCCCGCTGTTTATATCGGCGCTGCCCGAATACTGCGCAAGCAGCGAGCCGGACAGAGCGACGATGCCGTTGGACAGCACAAGACCGAAAATTTTATTGAAATCGGTATTTATCCCCTGCGCGCGGCTCATCTTGATATTGCTTCCGGTAGCGCGCACGGCAGAGCCGAACTCGGTGCCGAAAAACCAGTAAAGCAGCGCAGCAAGCACAACTACAAAAGCTATCAGAATAAATATCGAGCTTTCCCTGCGCAGCAGCGTTACGATAACGTCGTAGGTACGTGCAGGCAGCGCAAGGTTGGCGCCGCCCAGGATTTTGAGATTGACCGACCACAGTATCAGCTGAGTCAAAATACCGGCAAGAATAGCGGGAATACCCATAAATGTATGAAAAATCCCGGTGACAAGCCCTGTCAGCATACCGGCAATCAAAGAACACAGCATTGCCACCCAGACATTGACGCCGTTTGTCATAAGCACGGCGCACACCGCCATGCCGGTACAGATAGAGCCGTCAACAGTGAGGTCGGCAATATCGAGAATTTTATAAGTAATAAAAACTCCGACAGCCATAATGCCCCAGATAAGTCCCTGGGCAACTGCACCCGGCAGAGCGTTTACGATATCCGAGAAAATATTCATTTTACTCTCCCAAAGCCTCGTATTCTTCGGGAACGGTAATACCTAATTCATCGCAGATGGTCTTATTGTACTTTTTAACGGGTTTTGTATCATATGCAATGGGCATTTCCGATATTTTTTCCTCGCCGGTGAGAACCTTTGCAGCCATTTCGCCCGTTACATAGCCCAAAGACTCATAGCTGATTGAAAGGGTGGCAATACCGCAGCCCTCGCATATACCCGCCTCGCCCGCGATAATCGGGGTCTTGGTGGGCAGAACCGCACCGTTTATAATTTCGGCGGAGGACGCCGCAGTATTATCGGTCGGGATATAAATGGCGTCACACTCGTTTGCAGCCTGAGTTGCAATAAGCGTTACGTCGTTTGAATCGGAGAACTTATAATCTTTACAGGTGAGACCTTTTCCTTCAAGATATTTTTTAACCTGTGCAACCTGATATGCCGAGTTGGGCTCCGCAGAGCAATAGAGAAGTCCGACGGTTTTTGCCCCGGGAACAAGGTCGATTATCATCTGAGCCTGCTCGTCGAGCGGCGCAAGGTCTGAGGTGCCGGAGATATTACCGCCGACGGTGCCCGTGAAATTATCAATTTCGAGCGCAACACCGTACTCGGTGATTGACGTGCCCAGTATCGGAATATCAAGCGTGGCGTTTGCGGCAGCCTGAAGCGCCGCAGTACCGTTTGCCATAATAAGGTCAACCTTGCTTGAAACAAAGCCGTTTGCTATGGTTGCGCATACATCGGGCTGATTGGCGGCATTCTGATATACAAACTCCACCTTATCCGCGCCCAGCTTATCGGTAAGCGCTTTCTTAAAGCCCTCCGTCGCCGCGTCCAGTGCGGGATGGGTGACAAGCTGGCTTATTCCGACAACATACTTGTCCTTTTTCTCGGTACTGCACGAGCCCAGCGACAGGGCGGCGGACGCAAGCAGGGCAAAGGCGCAGACACCTGCCAGAATTCTCTTGATTTTCATAATTTATTTCTCCTTTTTAACCGGCGGCGCCGGATATTGATTGAAAAAAATGCGGTGCCAGGCACAAAAGCCGAGACCGCAAACGTTATTCACTGTCAAACAGCTGTCATAACTGCTTATTTCCAAACAGATTTTACTTGCTTTAGTCTACCATTTCAGCGACAAAGTGTCAATAGAAAATCAATAAAAACATATAAAAATATACAGGTTTCACGTAAAAACCTGTATATTATTCCTTCACCGTAAGCTATTTAAGAAATTTTTCGACGCGCGGCATCAGCCCGATTTTATCGGGCGTGTACGCGGGCAGCTGCAAAATATCATGACCCGGAAAGCAGTTTCCCTCAATAAGCTGAATACTGTCCTGTGACAGCGCGACGTCCCAGCCGACATATCCGACACGCGGCATCACCTTTGCCGCGCCGCAGACCGTGGACAGGATTTTGTCCCACATGGGAATTTCAAAACCGACGATTTTTTCACCCGTATAGGGATGGCGCTCGTACGTATCGCCGTTTTTATCCGCTGCGGGCAGCGTTACCCTGCCGCTTTCCAGATCCAGCAGCGCCGCCATGCCGCCGCTGTTGAGGTTATCCACAAACTTTCCGTTGTTGCCGATACGCCAGAACGCAAACACCGGCGTAACAACGCCGTCCTTGAGAATTGTCACTACGCGGATTGTATTTATCGCAAGGGGATATACCGCAGACAGCGCGCTGTGCTGCGTTACAAGCTCCTCTATAATTCCGCGCGGCTTGGAGCGGATATAATCAAAAAGCTCCTTCGGGTCTTTGCCGCTTGTATCTGTTTTTTCAATTCCCCTGCCGCAGGTGCCGTCTACCGGCTTGTAGATAAAGCCGTTTTTGCCGGCAATGAATTTTTCAAAATCCGCCTGCGTCATGCCGTCTGTCAAAAGCCAGTCGCGTCTGATATAGTCGCTGAAAACCTCGTTGAATTCGTTTTTGTTATCGAAAACGTGCCACAGGCTTTTGTCGTTGTACCTTCGCACAAGCGCATTGTTTGTGCCGCGGGTGACATAGGTTTTGCGCTGCGCCGGCGTCAGGCTGTAAAACTCAAACAAATCATAGTCAAGCGGTCCCGCGCCGTAGCGCACACCGCACATGAGCATATCAAAAAATATAAAAGCGCGGGATTTGCCCGACTTTTCCGCAACGCGTGAGATGTCCCGCCCGACGCGCGAAATATCCATTCTGAAAACCCGCTTCACCGCATATATCAAAGACATTTTTTCACTTCCCGAAAATCATTTAGTTTATAATATATTATCATACGGCAAAAGTCAATTATATTATTGACTAAACGACTGCGATATGATAGCATAAATAAAAATTCAAGGAGGCACAATATGGAATTTTCCGTACTCGGACTGAACGACAACGCCCGTGTATCGCTTAATACACGCGAGAAAAACGGCATTACATATGTTGACATAAAGATGACGCTTGACAACGTGAGCATACCGGAGAAATTTAAAATACGCTGGAGCTATCCCGATATTGACATTTACAGCGTGTGGAGCCCGTCACTGAAGGCGGACAGATTTTTGGCGCCCAACTGGAGAAAGCGCACAACAAATTCAAGGCTTGCGTCATGGATGCCCGTGCATTCGCTCATTTCAATGAGCGGGCACAACAGGCTGTGCATCGCACTGTCGGACACAAAGACGCCCGTATCCATAGCCACCGGCATACGCGAGGAAACCGCCGCCTTTGACTGCGACGTCGAATTTTTTACCGTGCCGACGGCGGCAATAAAGGAATACAGCGCCACGCTGAGGCTGGATACGCGCGATATACCGTACTGCGACAGCATTTACGACGTTACAAAATGGTGGGAAAAAGAATGCGGCTACGCCCCCGCTCACGTGCCTGAGCACGCAAGGCTGCCCATGAACTCGCTGTGGTACAGCTTCCACCAGCAGCTTGACCCTGAGGAGATTATCAGGCAGTGCGAGCTTTCAAAGCCTCTGGGCATGGAGAGCGTCATAATAGACGACGGCTGGCAGACAGACGACAACAACCGCGGCTACGCCTACTGCGGCGACTGGGAAGTGACGCCCAAGAAATTTCCCGACATGAGAGGCTTTGTGGACAGAGTACACGCCGCAGGCATGAAGGTTATGCTTTGGTATTCGGTGCCGTACATAGGAATTCACTCAAAAGCATATAAAAAATTTCACGATATGCTTTTAGACGGCTCGGGCAAGGAATGGTTCTGCGCCGACCCGCGTTACAGCGAGGTACGGAAATTTTTAACCGAAACTTATGTAAATGCGGTGCGCGACTGGGATCTGGACGGCTTAAAGCTTGATTTTATCGACGCGTTTGCGCTCAAGGGAAAATCACTTGAACACGACCCGAGACGTGATTACACATCGCTGGAGGACGCAATCGACGCGCTGATGGATGAGGTGACGCGCGCGCTGCGTGAAATCAATCCCGAAATATTAATCGAATTCAGACAGAGCTACATAGGACCTACCATACGCAAATACGGCAACATGCTGAGAGTCGGAGACTGTCCCTGCGACGCTATCCGCAACCGCTGCGCCGTGGTGGATATGCGCCTGACCTCGGGCAGCACGCCGGTTCACTCCGACATGCTGATGTGGAACTACAATGACAAGGCGGAGAGCGCGGCACTGCAATTTGCAAGCGTTTTATACAGCGTACCGCAGATTTCCATGCTGATAGACAAGCTGAGCGGGGAGCACCTTGACATGCTCAGGTATTATCTGAGCTTTTGGCTTTTTGCACCGCGACATACTGCTCGACGGCAGGCTGACTGCGACCAATCCCGAAAGCTGCTATTCAATCGTTCGAGCTGACCTTGACGAGCGCGCAGTTATAACGCTCTACAACGAAACGGTGGTTGAAAACGTAAAGAGGTACGCAGTTGCCGTCAACGCATCGTGCAAAGACACAATCTATGTTAAGGACTGCGCCGGCAAAGAGTACGAGGTTGTCAGCTGCACCGGCAAAAAACTGCAAAGCGGCGTATTCGGCGGAGAGGCTGTCAGCGCCGTTAAGGTACCGATGTGCGGAATGCTGTTTATAAAATAAAAGCTCTGCATTTATAAAAAAAGCGGGATATATCACCCGCTTTTTTGTTTTTTTAATTTTTCAAGAAACCGCGCGCTCTCACGGCGGGAATGAAATATAAACACGTCCCTGCCGCGCATGCTCTTCAGCTTATTATATAACTCCTTGCGGTGCGTGCCGTTAAATTTCAGAATATACCGCATAAATTCAAAATCGGGACGCTCGGGACAGTATCCGCCCATATCGGCACGGCTCCTTCCCCGATATTTCAAAAGGCGGCAAAAATAGCCCGACAGAGACACCGCCGCCGGATAATCGAGAAAAAACACCGTATCGCACCGCTCAAGGCGCATATCCAGCGTACGGCTGTAATTTCCGTCTATGATCCAGCTGTCGCTTTCAAGAACAGCAGAAAGCTGACTATCAAACTCATCGTTGCTGACATTTACCCAGTTATCCCGCCAAAACAGCCTGTCAAGATGTGTGACGCCCACTCCCAAAATTTTTGAAAGCTCAAGCGAAAAGGTCGTTTTGCCGCTGCCCGGACTGCCGATTACAAGAATTCTCTCATATGCCATACAAAACCCCCGACTTGTCTGTTATATACTATACAGCGTATAACAAAAGCCGTCGCTTGTCAATAAAAAATCCCGAAGAAATCTTCGGGATTTTCATTATTCTATAACAGCGGTCGGGTCGATTTTTTCTCCGTTTTCCGACATTTCAAAATGCAGGTGCGGACCGTCGGAAATCTCGTAAACTGCGGTATTTCCCACCTTGCCTACTATATCGCCGCGGTTTATTATCTGCCCCTGCTCCAGCTCAACGCTGTCCTCAAGGTTTGCATAGGTGCTCTTTTTACCGTCGGTATGCTTTATAGTTACAACTACCCCGAAAAGGTCATCGGACTCTATTGACTCGACAACGCCGTCATTTACGGCGACAACATTCGTGCCAAGGTCTGCCGCAATGTCAATACCGTCGTGTATACGCCAGTCCTTGAGTGTCGCGGAATACACCGGCGTTTCAAGCGAAAATCCCACCGTAATTTCGCCGCTTACCGGTCTGACATACGCCTTGGTCTCGACAACCGGCTGCTCTTTCTCGGTCGGCGCCTGCTCTTTCTCCTCGGGCTGCTCCGTCTTCTCCTCGGTCACATCGTCCTTTTTCGATTCCGTTTCCTTCACATTGTCAACATTGCTGTCCACCTTATCGGTGACGGGCGGCGTATCGGGAGTTTTCTTATCATTCAGTGCATTCTGTATCGACTTATATGACAAAAAGCTCGCGGCGCCTATAACAAGCACGCATATACACCAGCACTATATAATAGGTCAGCTTTTTGCCGGAAGACTTATCTCTGTCAAAAATATTTTTTCTTTCCATTGCTATACCTCCGTTATCAATATTTTTGACAACTGCAAGGTATTTATACAATAAATTAAATTTTATAGTCCTCGATTTTTGTGTCCTTATAAAAATGCTTTAATATTTCTTCATATGTGCTGCCTTTTTTTGCCATTTCATTGGCGCCGTACTGGCTCATTCCGACACCGTGACCGTAGCCCCGAACGGTAAAATTCACGCCGGTTTCGGTGACCTCCATATCAAACGACGCGCTGCGCAGCGAAAACATTTTTCGTATATGCGTGCCGGCGTATGCCGTGTCGGCAATAACGATTTCGCTTACCATGCCCGAATCACAGGTCTTAATTTCACCCAGCCACGTTTTATAATCGTTGGGCAAAACCACGCCGAGCTCTTCATACAGAATATCGGAAAACTGCTCATGCGTAAAGCTCACCTTGCTCTCATAATCGTTTGCCGTTTTGTCTGCTTCACAGTCAACCGACTGAAGATACGGCACATCGGTTCCCCACACCTCGTATGCCGAGCAGGTTTTGCCGTTTGAAACAGCATGGAATACCGCATTTATAGGTGATCCGTCATAGGTAATTATCTTGCCCAGCGATTCCTTCACAGCGTTTTCTATATTCGGATAATATTTTTCGTACCACTCGTCGCCCCACTTTTTAAGCGCGTCCTGCTTTTCAAGATATGCCTTGCAATGGGTATAGTCATCGCAGACGTATGCGCCGTTGTGACCTATGTCGCTGTCTGGGTTCTGTTTTACATAATTCATTTTATTTACCATATACGTAAACGCCGCGACAGTCTGAGCCTTCAGCGCTTCTTCATCGTAATTTGCCTGCATCTCGCCCGCGACAACCGCGCATATGTAATCGTAACAGCTCATCGTCTCCACTTTTTTTGTCTTGGTTCTGTACAGCGAGATTTCCATATCGAAAATTTCGTTTCTCACCGGGTCATCGGTATGCGGCGCCGTTTTTCTTCCTCCGCCGAAAATGAACACGGTAATGTACGGCACGGCAATCATCAAAACAAATAATATAAACGCCAAATATCTATATCTGCGCATAGTTTAAACCTCCCGCGGACAAACTCACAGTAATTATTATGCGCAGATTTTCAATTAATGATTATTTTATTCGGCATTTTGGCGCTTATACAGACGCCGCCAATTAATAAAGCCGTAAACGTCGTTTATGAAAAACATCAAAAAGCAAATGACCATCGATAAATATGAAAGGTCGGAAAAGGACGCCACAGACCACAGGACAATAAGTACTATATCGTTTGCGGCATACGCCAGCGCGTAGTAGCAGGAACGGCAGTATGTAAGATACGACGCCATAAAGCTGGTCGTAACGGAAACGGTGCTGACAGCAAGGCTTGCATTGCCCAGTGCTTTTAAAATAAAGTAGAATACAAACGTCACAAGACCTGCAAAGCAGCGGCGCCGCAATTTTCTCCGTCTTGCTCAGCCTGGCGATTCTGACCTCGCTTTTGCCCCGCTCAAACGGATTTTTCAGCCACGCGACAGCCGAAAGCGCCGCCATGGGCGCCGTCATACCGAGATAGGTTATCATCTCGCCGTAATAGCGAAGCCGAAAGGAAACAACCGCATACAAAACACTGAATATAAGCGTCAGAAGCTGACCTAAAACGTCTCCTTTGGCAATAAAAATCAGAGCCGTAACGCCGATTATCGGCGCGGCAAGGGAGAGAACGCTGAAATCCCCTATAAGTGACGACAGCAAAACGCCCGCGCAGGATACAAGCCACAGCACAAGCTCAAATACGGTAAGACTTTTAAACGATTTTTTCAGATTCATTTCATGATACTCCTTTCAAAAAAAGCACCCGTTTTATACATCTTCAAAGACCTAACGATGTATAAACGAATGCTTCTGCAATTAACCACCCGGTGGCGGTATTTAATTTATTTGTTTTCCGCTGACGGAATAAGCAGGTCGCACAGCTCTGTCAGAGCATCGTCGCTGACCCCTTTCTGACTGGTTAGCGCATAGTTTGTACCGTTTACATACCACTGAGCTATCCGACCGCCGTCACGGTCTGTATACAAATCGACGGTTGCCCGCTCGTCCACAGTAATCTGTTTATGCGTGGAATCGTCAGCCTGCTTTTTATGAAGCTGCTCTCCTCCTACAAGCTTTGAGCCGCGCAGTACATATATAATCGAATTGAAAGAAAAGGTTATTTGTCCTGTCGTTGTGTTAACAACGGCGCATTCCACATTTTTTTAGCGGTGGCAGGCACCGACATGTCAAAGCCGACGCGTTGAGAAAGCTCGTCTTCGTCGGCAGCGGTATCCACCGTTTCCTCCCCGCCTGTCGGCACGGGGCTCTCGGAGCAGGAGCCCAGCGACAGGAGCATAACCAGCGCCAGGGCAATGGAAAATATTTTTTTCATATTCAGCTATCTCCGTTCATAAATTTCTGTACACGAATGTCTCTGCCGTAGAAAAGCAGACATTCAAAGCCCCCTGCAAGCCGTGAAAACACACGCTCACCGTAAAGCCGTTCAAAATCGGTCAGTCTATTATTGGAGCTTATCATCAGCTTTTTGCCGCAGCGCCAGCGCTTGTCAAGTATATCCGAGAAAACAGCCGTGGTGTAAACAGAGGGCGCCTCGGTTCCCAGGTCGTCGATAATCAGCAGGTCGCAGCTTTCAAACATACGTATGTCCGAATCGCTCGCGTCAAAGCGCGATTTTTCGATACGCTTGAAAAAGTCCACCGCGCTTATATAAATCACACTTTTGCCCGACATCAGCAGGCGCTTTGCAACGCAGGTGGAAAGAAAGGTCTTTCCAAGCCCCGTGCCGCCTATAAGCAGCAGGCTTTTTTTAACAAAATCGAATTTATCTGCAAAGGTTTGGCAAACGGCAAGATTGCGCTTCATATTCTCGCGCGGAGTACACGGATAGTTATCCGTCTTTTCATCGGGATAAAAATTAAGGTCAAAGCTGTCAAACGACTGATAATCCAAAGTTTTGCCGATGTTGGACGAATTGAAATTTTCCTCGATAACGCGGGCTTTAAAGCAGGAGCAGTAGCCGCCGTCCGCAACCCCGGTGTCATGACACACGGGGCAGGAGTAATGCGGCTCAAAATCAGCCCCGGTCAGTCCGTGCTCTAAAAGGCAGGCTTTTTTCCTTTCGGAGAGCTTTGCCAGCGCCTCTTTCATTTCATTATCGACATCTTCACCGTTTATTATTCGCATCGAATATTCGGCAGCTTTAAGGCTCATTTCACGGTCAAGCTCCGAAAGCGCGGGGATTTTTGCATAAATCTCGCTTTTTCTCTGCTTTGCCGCGCGCTGTGCCTCACGCCGCTTCTGCTCAAGCTCCTGACGTATTGCCGCATATATCGGATTTGCCAAGCCCTAATCACCTGCCAGTCGTTTTAAAATTTCTTCCTCGATTTCCGAGCTGCTGTAGCTCTTCATGCCGCCGACGGAGCCCGCGTCCTTTTTCGCCTTATTGCCGTTTTCGATGTCCGACAAAGTTTTATAGCCCTTTTTAAACCAGTCGCTCAGTATGCCGTTTATGTATGCAAAGGACAGCTTGCCCTTGCTGTCGATACAACGCTCGTAGCTCTCCTTTATCATTTCCAGTGACATACCGAAGGTGCCCGTCCAGTTTTCGATATACTCCTTTTCCTTTTTGGACAGAGCGCGGTTGTCAATGCCGAAATAAGTAGAAACGGCGCTCTCAACGCGCGCGCGCTTTTCAAGAGCCTTTATCAGCGCCTCCGCCTTGTCAAAGCTGTCTATGCCGCGGTCATACCAGTCAAGCGCAACCTTTTCGATATATCTGAAATTTGTCTTGCCGCCTTTCACGCAGTAATTTATTATCTGTAAAATAAGGTCGGCGGAAAAACCGAGATGGTCGTACATTGCAAATACGACCGACGCATCGTTATGGTTTACGCTCTTGCCGAGTATCCGCTGAATCTCGTCCAAAAGATAGGCAAAGCTCTCATCGTTTGTCTTTTGCTCCAATATACTTTCGGGATTATAGCGCGGAAGCGTCTGCGCCTGCTCGCTTGCGGTCTGTTTAAGAATAAGAGACGCGCCGCGGCGGATAAGCAAGCCGCTTTTTACCCAAAAATCAACAGCGTCCTTAACATCGGCACTGCCGACGCTGCACTGCTTTGCGATATCCTCGATACCGAGCGCCATATCCTCAAAGCGGATAAGGCACAAAAGCACCTTTATCTGCGCGCCTGTCGCCTGAGACAAAAATCTGTCCGCAACGGCGCGCGGCACCTGCATCATGGGTATTTGATTACTGTTAAAAATAAATCCCGACAAAATACGACTCCCGAATTTTTTGTAAATTTAATTATAACCAATAAGCGTGAAAAAATCAATATCATCTTGTCATTAATTAATAATGTGTTATAATAGTATAGTATTTTTTGAAACGGATGTGATTTTACGAAAAGAACAAAACTGTCTGAAAGAATGCTTCCGCGCTATTCAAAGGGCGAGGAAATTTTTAATATGGTATCACACATTGTAGGCGGCGCCGTCGGCATTGCCGCAATACCCGCCTGCGTTGTAACCGCCGCGCTGCACGGCAATGTTTACGGAGTTGTAAGCGGCGCAATCTTCGGCGCTACAATGCTGATGCTTTACTGCATGTCCAGTATTTACCACGGGTTAAGTCCGAGACTCACCGCAAAAAAGGTGTTTCAGGTAATCGACCACTGCACGATTTTCGTGCTTATCGCCGGCACCTACACACCGTTTACACTGTGTACAATACGCAGCTTCAACAATGCCGCGGGCTGGATAATATTCGGGGTGATTTGGGCTGCGGCGGCACTGGGCATCACACTGAATGCGGTTGACCTCAAAAAGTATCACATCTTCTCCATGGTATGCTATCTTGTAATGGGCTGGTGCATACTCTCTGTTATCTCACCTACCGTGAAAGCTCTGACCACGGGCGGCGCGCTCTGGCTGCTGGCTGGCGGTGCAGCGTACACGCTCGGCGCCGTGCTGTACGCAATCGGTGCAAAACGCAGATACTATCACTCGGTCTTTCACATCTTCTGCGTACTGGGCAGCCTGTGTCACCTTATCTGCATAGTGTTATACGTAATGTGATATTCAATCCGACAATCAAAAAAGCATCGGTATTTAAAAACACCGATGCTTTTTAATTATATATTTCTCTGATTTTTGCCGTACACATACAGCGAGCTGCCGCGGGTTTCGGGGGAATTAAGCTGAACACCGCGCCATTTGTTTTCATAGTCCAGTCTTTTTTTGTCAGGCAGCACCGGCGGGTCGATACCGAAAAAGCGGCGGTAAAACGCACCTGTCCTGTCCTGCATCGCACTCAGCAGCGCACCGTCCTCCTCGCCGATAAGATAGCGCCGCATTGCAACGCCCTCTCCCGCCGTTATCTGAGCTGTTCTCTTAAAATAACCGCCCAGCAGGAACTGGGTATAAATCACAAGGCGCATACTGCCGTAGCAGCGGTATTCCCTGTCGTCCTCGCCGCCCGACATCTCAACCGCAACGCTGTAACCGTCGCGCACCGCCTGTATTACTGCCTCGGGCGTATTGTCCTTTGCAAATACGACGGTGAAATGATACGCAAAATTCTTGCCCTCAAGAGTGTGCACGTCGCTGCTGCCTACAACGGAAATATTCAGCCCGTAAGCCCTAAGGTCGTTCCACATGGCAACAGACATATTGACGCCGTCAACACCCATGCCGCCGACCAGCTCATATGCGTCAAACATGCCGCTTGTCAGCAAAAGGCGCGCAAAGTCATTTTTCACATTATAGCTTGCAGCGCCCGCGGGCCTCCAGAACGGGTGAGCAAATATCGCAAGTCCGCCGGCGTCGTGTATTTTGCCGCACGCCCACTTTGCCATTGCAAAGCGTGTACGATACTGCGCGGGCACACTGTCCGGCAGTTCATTTTCAATCTGCCTGTATTCCGTTTCATAGCGTGCGGAGTCTTTAAAATAAATATCGTCAACGCTGTTTACGCCGCCTGCGTGCACTATATGCACAATGCTACCGGGCGTGTGCACCTCTTCGCCGTTTATCACAGTAAAGCCGAGCTTTACGCCGCTGTACGCCTCACGCAGCTCGTCTGACGGGAAATAGCGGTTATGGTCGGTCATAGTCATGAAGTCGTAGCCGTTTTCGCGGTAAAAGCCTGCAAGCGCCGCCGGGTCGTGCTTTCCGTCCGAGCGGTAGCTGTGACCGTGAAAATCGCCCTTGAGCGGACGGCGCTCAAAGAGGTCGTCCTTCAGCGCATACAGCTTTAAGAGCTGAAGACGAGTCTCACCGTCCGAAATTTCAAGGCAGTATTCGCCCTCATCGCAAAAATCGTACTCAAAAGAGAGCACGCCGCCATGTGCCGTGACGGTAAAAACGGTTTTATGGGACGGGTTGTGATAATCGAGCACATCGGAGTCATACGGATTTATTTTAACCGTATACTCGCGGTCTTCAAAAAACAAAAAGATATTTTCAGTTGCCGTGACGGTAAGGCGGGCACGCTTATTTGCCCGTACAACGGACGGGTATACCGCATATCTGTCTGTAATACATCTCATTCGGCTTTTCTCCTTTGTTTATATCAAAGTGAGCGCAGCGCGTCCACCAGCGCGGTTTTCTGCGTAGTTTTATCGTCCTTCATCTTGATAATTTTACCGGGCACGCCCGCAACGACAGCGCCGTCGGGCACATCCTCAATGACAACGCAGCCTGCCGCAATGACGGCGTTTTTGCCTACATGCACGCCCTCAATAACAACGGCGTTTGCGCCCACCAGCACGTTGTCCTCCAAAACAACGGGCTTTGCGCTTGCAGGCTCGATAACGCCCGCGAGCACGGCGCCTGCACCGACGTGGCAGTTGTTTCCCACTGTTGCCCTGCCGCCTAAAACAGCGCCCATATCAATCATGGTGCCGCTGCCGATAACGGCGCCGATATTGATAATCGCGCCCATCATTATAACCGCGTTATCGCCGATTGTAACCTGCTCGCGGATTACGGCGCCCGGCTCGATGCGCGCGTTTATGTCCTTGATATCAAGCATGGGTATTGCAGAATTGCGGCAGCTGTTTTCAATGACGATATCGTCAATCTTTTCGGCGTTTTTCTCAATTATCTCCTTCAGCTCGCGCCAGTCGCCGTAGACGATTTTATCGCCCGCGCCGAAAACCTTTGCCGATTTATAGTCGATAGGCGCGTTTTCCTTTACAGTCAGCTTGACGGGGGTTTTTTTCTCGCTGGTAGCTATATAATTTATAATCTGTTCTGCTGTCATTTTATAACTCCTTTTATAAAAGTCCGACGTCCTTCATAGTCTGTCTCAGCTTCTCACGGTTTGCGTCCTCCATCTCGCAGAGCGGAAGGCGGAAGCCGCCGACATCCATGCCAAGCATATTCATTGCCTCCTTTACGGGAACGGGATTTACCTCGCAAAACAGCGCGTTTATAAAGTCGAGATATTTGAGCTGAGCCGCAGCGGCGCCCGCAGTGTCGCCGTTCAGAAAAGCCGCCATCATATCGTGCGTCTCACGCGGTATAATGTTAGCGGACACCGAGATCACCCCGCTGCCGCCAAGCGCCATTGTGGGCACGGCAATATCGTCGTTTCCGCAGTACAGCGCAAAGTCCGCTCCTGCATACTTTGCAATTTTGGCGGTATAGCTCATGTTGCCCGACGCTTCCTTAATACCCATAATATTGGGATGGTCTTTCAGCCGCGCAACCACCTTTTCGGAAATGGAGCAGCCCGTTCTGCCGGGCACATTATAAAGTATACAGGGAATGCTTACGGCGTCCGCCACCGTTTTGAAATGACGGTACATACCCTCGTCGTTTGCCTTGTTATAATACGGTGAAATGATAAGCAGACCGTCCGCGCCCAGCTTTTCATAGGCAAGGCTTTTTTCAAGCATGGTCTGCGTACAGTTTGAGCCGCTGCCCGCAATTACCGGTATCCTGCCTGCGGCGCGCTTTACGGCGTACTCGCAGACCGCGTTGTCCTCCTCATGAGTCATGGTTGACGACTCGCCCGTCGTGCCGAGTATCAAAACCGCGTCGGTCCTGTTCTCAATATGAAATTCAATCAGCTCGCCCAGCTTTTCAAAATTTATGCTGCCGTCTTTGTTAAAGGGTGTGACAAGCGCTACTATCGAGCCTTTAAGATTTCTTATGTTCATCGTTATTCTCCTTTACAGCTTTACCTGAGTGTTATCGTCCAGACGCCACATGTCCTCATACGGCTGGCGCTTTATAACGCAGCGCGCCCTGCCGTCCTTTACAAAAGCGACCGCGGGCAGCGGCAGTCTGTTATAATTGCTTGCCATGCTGTAGCCGTAGGCGCCCGTTGTATACAGCGCGATAAGGTCGCCGGGCTGCAGCGGCGGAAGCATGGCTTCCTCTATAAGAATATCGCCGCTCTCGCAGCATTTGCCAGCGACGCACACCTTTTCGGTGCGCGGCGCGTTCATTTTATTTGCGGCGTCGCAGCGGTACTTTGCGCCGTACAGCGCAGGACGGATATTGTCCGACATGCCGCCGTCCACAAACACATATTTTTTGTTTGCGGTCTTTTTCGAATAGCCGACGGTGTAGAGCGTCAGCCCTGCCTCGGCAACCATACTGCGCCCCGGCTCAATCATGATTTTTTCGACCGACACGCCCAGCATATCTTTCTGATGCTTGCACTCCAGCAGGATATGATTGCACACAAGGCTTATCGGCAGCGGCATATCGCTTTCGGTATAGGTCGCCGCAAAGCCGCCGCCCAGGTCAAGCGTCCTGACAGGATAGCCCGCCTTTTCTATATCCGACACAAACTCCATGATTTTACGTATGCTTGCAATAAACGGGTCTATGCCGAAAATCTGACTGCCGATATGGATATGTATGCCCTGAAAGTCAAGATACTCACACTCCGACACGGCTTTAATCATTTTAAGAATTGTCTCCCGCTCGTAAATGGAAACGCCGAACTTGCTGTCAATATTCGCAGTGATTATATACTGGTGTGTATCAGCCTCTATGCCAGGGTTTACGCGGACAATGACGGAGGTTTTTGTTTTAAGCTCGCGCGCTGCGCGGATAACCTCGTCAAGCTCCATTTCGCCGTCCGCTATGATTGTGCCGACGCCGAGCGTAATTGCCTGTCGTATCTCATCGGGGGTTTTGTTGTTGCCGTGAAATACAATTTCCTCTGCCGGAAAGCCCGCGTGCATTGCCGCGGCAAGCTCGCCGCCGCTGACAACGTCCAGTCCGCAGCCCGCATTTTTTACAAGCTTCAGCATCGCGGTGCAGGAGAACGCCTTGCCGGCATAAATCACCTGCGTTTCAAAGCAGGGGTGCGAAAAGCTCTGCTTGAACTCCGAAAGCCGCTTTTCAAGAGCACCCTCGTCATAAACAATAAGCGGAGTGCCCAGTGTCTTTGTCAGCGCGTTTACCTCAACGCCGCCGACTGTCAGAATGTCGTTCATAGATTACCTCACAAAAAAATATCAGTAAGACGCACGCCTTACTGATATAATATACACTCAGCAGGATAGCGCCAATGCAAAACGGTTTGCAAAGAGAGCTGAGGGTATTCCCCGCAGCGCCACCGCTCAGACCCGCCGGTCTGCACGATTCGGCGGACTCGCCTTACCGCACGGTCACCGTCTGCCGACTACCGCACGGCTAATCTTACCCGCGCCTCTATCTCAATCATGCTCTATTATAAGGTTATATTTAAGCAATGTCAAGCAATTTCAAAAAAAGCGCATTTTAAACAAACAGATATGCAGGAATTAAGATTTAACTTGCGTATTGTCTAAAAAAGATATATAATTTTATAAAAATTTATCGGGAGGCGGAGCATGGAGCTTAAAAATTACCGCAGGGCGCTGCACGCGGCAGCGGAGACGGGGGAAAAGCTGCCCCTTACACAGAGTATAATAAAGAAGGCGCTGAGCGGCTGCCGCTGCGAGCTTACATATCCGTGGGAGAGCGCGGTCTGCGCATATTTTGATTTCGGGTTTGACAGGGCAACCGCGCTGCGCGCCGATATGGACGCCCTGCCCGTCACCGAAAAAACAGGGCTTGAATTTTGCTCAAAAATTAGGGGCGTTATGCACGCGTGCGGTCACGACGGACACATGGCAATGCTGCTGGGCGCCGCCATGGAACTTCAAAGCGGCAGATTTTCGCCCAAAAGCAATATATTGCTCATATTCCAGCCCGCCGAAGAAACAACAGGCGGCGCAAAGCCGATACTGGACAGCGGGGTTTTTGAAAAATACAATGTGACGCGCATTTTCGGAATGCACCTTATTCCCGACCTGCCCAAGGGCGCGCTTTACACAAAAAGCGGCGCAATGATGGCAAAAAGCTGTGAGATAACAGTTGACATTGAGGGCAAAAGCAGTCATATTGCAAAATATGAAGAGGGTGCGGACGCGCTGCTTGCCGCGGCTGAATTTATAACACAGCTTTACAGCGGAGTGGACAAGCTCTCCGACATTGAATACAAGCTGCTGCGCTTCGGCAGGCTGACAAGCGGCAGCGTGCGAAACGCCGTAAGCCCGCATTCCGAGCTTACGGGAAGCCTGCGCTGCTTTGACGAAAACGACTTTGACAGACTTTTGACGCTTGCCAAAAGCACCGCCGCGCGAATTGACGCACTGCATAAAAACAAAGACGACAATCTCGCTGAACGAGGGCTACCCGCCGCTGATAAACGACAGTGAGCTTGTACAAAAGCTGAAGCAAATTCTTCCGATACGTGAGCTTGAAGCGCCGCGCATGATAACCGATGATTTTTCGTGGTATCAAAAAAAGGTGCCGGGAGTTTACATCTTCCTCGGCACCGGTACAAATATCCCGCTGCACTCGCCCGAATTTGACTTTGACGAGGGCATACTGAAAATCGGCGTTAACGCTTATAAAGCCATCACAGAGAATTTATAAAGGCGGACAGTCTGTCAAGACCCTCCCTGAGATTTTGTCTTGAATAGCAGTAGGAAATGCGCACATATCCGTCCTTACCGAAGCAGCTGCCCGGCACAAGGCACAGTCCCGCCTCGTCTATAAGGCGTGTGCAGAATTCCTCCGACGGGATATTAAAGCGCTCAACGGACGGGAATACATAAAACGCGCCCTGCGGCTTTTCATAGCAAAGCCCCATTTCATCAAGGCGGGAGCACACATAATCCCGCCGCGCGCGGTATTCGCCGCGCATCGCGTCCGTATCCTCGTGAAGCGCGGTAATGCACGCCTCCATTACAAAGGAAACGCCCGACACCACCGCAAGCTGATGTATCTTTTTTATTTCCCCGATTACCGACGGGTCGCCCATGAGGTAGCCCGCGCGCCAGCCCGTCATGGCATACGGCTTTGAAAAGCTCTGTACTATAAGCGACTGACCCAAAAGCTCCGGACAGTCCGAAACGGACGGCACACTGTCAACATACGACAGGTCGCGGTACACCTCGTCGCTTATGACAAACACCGGCTTGCCGGATACGGCGCGGCAGACCGCATTGACGGACGCGCGGCTGTAAACGACGCCTGTCGGGTTATTGGGCGAATTTAAGATAATTGCCTTTGTCCTGTCCGTAATCAGGGCGCTCAGCTTTTCAAAGCTGAGCTGAAAGCCGTCCGCAGAGGTGTCGTAAAACACACATTTTGCGCCGCAGAAATTGACAATCTGCTCATAGAGTCCGAAAGCGGGAACGGGGATTATCACCTCGTCGTTTGGGTTGAGTATGCCGCACAGCGCCGTAAACAGCGCCTCGGTCGCGCCGACGGTGAAAATAATGCCGTCGCGGCTGTAACCTCTGCCGTTTTTTTGTTCAAAAGCCGAAATTTCATCAAGCAGCGCGGCAGTGCCGACGTTGGGCGGATAATGAGTCACACCCCTGTCAAGAGCACTGCACGCCGCGTCCTTTATGTTCTGCGGCGTATCAAAGTCCGGCTCGCCGATTGACAAAAAGACGCAGCCCTCCTTTTTTGCGGCAAGCGCACCGAAGCGGCGGATGCCCGAAACGGGTACGTTTTTTAAATTATTGTTAAGCTTAAGTTCCATATTGTTTTATTATCCGTATAATTGAATTTTTAAAAAGCGGACAGGTCTTTTCCTGCCCGCTTTTATTTTGTTTTTTACAGATTTGCGGGTGTAAAGTCACCGCCGCGGCAGAATTTGAGATAGTTCAGAGCGTGGAGCTGACCTGTCATCTCCCAATCCTTTCTGTAAACGGGGTCATGATAGCCCTCTATGCAGATATCGCCCTCATAGCCGTTCTTGTAAAGCCAGAAAAAGATATCGCGCCAGTTGTTGTCTCCAAGACCGGGGAAACGGTGATACACAAAGGTCTCCGAACCGTAAATGCCGTTTCGTGCAATCGCATCGCGGTCAATCGTCGCGTCCTTGCCGTGGATATGTAAAATTTTGTCCTTATACCTTTTAAGCTGGGGCATGGGCTCAATAAGCTGTACCATCTGATGCGTCGGCTCCCACTCAAGACCGAAGTTTTTATCGGGCACCGCGTCAAACATCAAATCCCACGCATCGGGACAAAAGCCGATATTGCAGGTTGCCTTTTTCCAGCTGCCGCCCATCGGGCAGTTCTCGATAACAAAGCTTAAGTCCCCTGTCCGCCGCGCGCTTGGCAAGCTCGGAAAAGACCTCTTTAAATCTCGGAATAGCCGCCTCAACCGGCTCGCCCTCCAAAGCGCCCGCAAAGGTGCCCACAGTGGTCGCGCCGAAAAGATGCGCATTGTCTATAACATATTTGAGATTTTCTAAATGGCTCTCATTCTGAAGCGGATTGCAGTAAAGTCCGAGCGTTGTAATTGTTTTTCCGCTGTCCGCCAGTATCTGCTCGCAGTCCTTTGCCATTTCGGCAAGGTCGGCGCCGCCCAGCTCCATGTGCCAGTTAAGCTGAAAGGTCTCAAAGCCGTACTTCACATACTCGGTGAGCTGCTGCTTGTATTTTGCGCCCTGCGCAATAGTTCCTATCTTTATCTGTTCCATAATATGCACCTCCTGAAAGTCAATTAAATTATACACTCAAAAGGAGAAATCGGTTATTAAAAATCTATCTTCAAGCATTAATTATTTGTCTTTATGCGAATTGCCTTGTATTTTTCAAAGGCATTTGCAAACTCGGCTTCATTCTCGGGTGCAAAATGTTCAATCGGAAAGGACGCCGCAATTATATCGCGCGCCTGTTCTATTGATTTTATATGTCCGAGCGCCATGAGCTGGGTCGCAATATTTCCGATAACGGTAGCCTCAACCGGTCCCGCGGTTACGGGCACGCCGCACGCGCCCGCTGTCAGGCGGCAGAGCAGCGTATCCTTGATACCGCCGCCCACCATATGAATAGTTTCGAATTTCACGCCGCAGATGCTCTCCATGTTTTTAAAAGCATCGCGGTATTTGAGCGCCAGCGAGCAGTAGATACACTGCATAATCTCGCCGACTGTTTCGGGAACCCTCTGCCCCGTCTCGCGGCAAAACTGCTGTACCCTGCCCGGAATATCGCCGGGAGGCGAAAAGCGTGTGTCGTCCACGTCGATAATACTTTCAAACGGGCGGCACTCGCAAGCCAGCTTTTCAAGCTCGGCAAAGCTGTACTCCCTGCCCGCGCGCTTCCAGTGGCGGCGGGACTCCTGTATAAGCCACAGTCCCATGATATTTTTGAGAAAACGAACAGAGCCGTTATAGCCGCCCTCATTGGTAAAGTTGGCGCTCTGCGCTGCGGCGGAGGTGTTGGGGCTGTCAAGCTCGGTGCCCAAAAGACTCCATGTGCCGCAGCTTATGTAAGCGATATTCTTTTTATTGGAGGGCACGGCGATAACCGCGCTTGCGGTATCGTGCGCCGCAACGGACACGACCTTTGCGGGCTTTATCATAAGCTCCTCGCACACGCTGTCCGAAATATTTCCGATAACCGTACCGGGCATTTTTATGTCGCACATAAGCGAGCGGTCAATACCCAGCGCGTCAAACACCTCTTTGTCCCACTGCCGAGTATGAACATTCATCAGCGCCGTTGTAGACGCCATGGAAAAGTCAGCAGACTGAACTCCCGACAGAAAGTAATTGAATATGTCCGAGATAAGCAGGATTTTACCCGCATTGTCAAGGATATAGCCCTTATTACGTTTCATGCTGTAAAGCTGAAAAACGGTGTTGAACGCAATCTCCTGTATACCTGTGAGCGAATAAAGCCTTTCAAACGGGAATTTTTCCAAAAACTCCGTCTTTGCCTTTTCAAACGCCGTGTCACGGTAATGCAGAGGATTTGCAATCAGGCTCCCGCCCTTATCGACAACGCCGAAGCTGACGCCCCACGTATCAATGCCTATGCTCTCGTAATCCTCAAATTCCTTTGCCTTTATAAGCCCGCTCTTTATTTCATGCCAAAGCCGCAGCACGTCCCAGTAATATTCACTGCCGACCGTCACGGGGTCGTTGGAAAAACGGTGTATTTCCTTTATCTCAATCCTGCCGTCCTCAAGCGTGCCGAGCATGGCGCGTCCGGACGAAGCGCCGAAATCATATGCCAGAACATTATGCTTCATATGCGTCACCTCAAAAATCTTCAAATTAAGCCTATTATAGCGGAGTTTATGCAGTTTGTAAACATTTTTCTGAAGTTTTTGTAATTGACTTTGAATATATATAATAGTATACTTATAATTATTAAAAGGTAAATAAAGGCGGATAAAATGACGGACAGAATAAAAGAGATTGACGCGCGCGTGATGTCGGCGTGCAGCGACAGCTTTAAAAGAATAGACGAAATATCGCAGTACTGCACCGAAAAGGTGCTGAACGCCTTTTCGGCAGAGCGCATCAGCGAGGCGCATCTGCACGGCTCGACGGGCTACGGCTATACCGACACAGGCCGGGACGCGCTGGACAGGGTATACGCGCGCGCCTTTGAGTGCGAGGACGCGCTCGTGCGCCCGCAGATAATTTCAGGCACGCACGCACTGACGGTTGCGCTGTTCGGAATGCTGCGCACGGGCGACTGTATGCTGTCTGTCACAGGCAGTCCTTATGACACGCTGTACGACGTTGTGGGCATAAACGACGGCGTGGGCAGTCTGCGCGAATACGGAATAGGCTACCGCGAAATCCCGTTTCTAAACGGTGACTTTGACAGAGTACGTATAAAAAAAGAGCTTGAGGACAAAAGCATCAGGCTGATTTTCATACAAAAATCAAAGGGGTATCTTGACAGAAAAACGCTGTCAAGCAGGCAGATAGGTGAGATAACGGAGTTTGTCAAGGCGCTGCGTCCCGACGTTTACGTCATGGTAGACAACTGCTACGGCGAGTTTTGCGAGAAGCATGAGCCCGTATATTACGGCGCTGACCTGATGGTCGGCTCGCTCATAAAAAATGCGGGCGGCGGGCTTGCCAAAACGGGCGGGTACCTTGCGGGCACGCACGAATGCGTCGAGCGCTGCTCCTACCGCTTGACCTGCCCCGGCATAGGCAGGGAAAGCGCGGCGACAGGCGGTTATCTTGCGGACTTTTTCCAGGGCTTTTTCATGGCTCCGCACACAGCGGCTCAGGCGCTTAAAACCGCCGTTTACTGTGCCGGTGTTTTTGAAAGCCTCGGTTACGGCGTAAACCCCAAGCCGCACGAAAAGAGATACGACATTATTCAGACGGTGGCGCTGGGCAGTCCGGAAAGGCTCATTGCCTTTTGCCGGGGCATACAGGCGGGTGCTCCGGTTGACAGCTTTGCACTGCCGGAGCCGGGCGACATGGCAGGCTATGCCGACAAGGTAATCATGGCAGCGGGCGCTTTTGTTCAGGGCGCGTCGATTGAGCTGTCCGCCGACGGGCCGCTGCGCCCGCCCTACACCGTATTTATGCAGGGCGCGCTCACCTTTGAAAGCGGGCGCCTGGGCGTCATGAGAGCACTGAAAAATATTCTTGAATCGGACAATAAGGCATGAAAAAATATCTGTTGAGGAAAAACTTAATCGCGGCGGTTCTGCTGTCGCTTGCGCTGATGCTTGCTTCCTGCGAAACAATGGGGCTTGACAGCGACAGACTGCTGACTCCACCGCAAATGAACGCGGCAGACCGTGAAATCCTGCGCGCAATAGACAGCGTGAGCAGCTCCTACAAGCTGATTTATCCCAAGTCCGGCACCTATCAGACCGCGGTCACGTCGGCGGACATGACAGGCGACGGGCTAAACGAAGCCATTTGCTTTTATCTGGACGGAAACAACAAAACAGTCAGTGTAATAGTTCTTGAAAGCATTGACGGCAGCTGGACGGTAAAAGGAAAAAGCGACAGCCGCGCCAACGCCGTTGACAGGGTGAATTTCTGCGACCTCAACGGCGACGGAATAAAGGAAATCGTTATCGGATGGCAATTCCAGTCGGGAGAGGAAAAGGCGATAGAGGTTTTCGGCTTCGGCACAGACACCGCGCTCAAAAGTCTGTATACCGGCATGTATAACAACTTTATCGCGTTTGACGATTCGGTTGTGGTAATCTCCAGAAACACAAGCGGCACGACGGCAAGCGCGTCTCTCATCGGCAGAAGCGGAAACACCGTATCCATTTTAAACACCGTAGCGCTCAACAATTCAATCGTCAGCTTTGTAAGCGTCCAAAGCGGCAGGCTTTCGGATTCGAGAAGGATTGTTTATATCGACGAGCAGCTGGAAAACCTCATGTACACAACAGAGGTTCTCACCATAGAGAAAACAGGCGAGCTGTCCCGCTCGCCGGACGATATCAGCACCAAAACCATGCGCACGCGCGCTTACAGATGCCTTGACATCAACGATGACAAGCTGCCCGACATACCGGTGGAAAAAAGCTTTCCGGCATATGAGCGAAACAAACAGCAGGAAAACCTCACCTACGTCGAATGGTACGACTACGACGGAACGTCGCTCAGTTTTTTAAAGACGGCATACACCAGCTTAAACGAACAGTTTATGATTGAGCTGCCCCGCGACTGGATTGGCAGCATAACAATCCAGCGCGATTCCGATACGGAGCGCGCGGTACATTTCTACTATATAGACAAAGATGATAAATCGGACACCGCAGAACCGATACCGATGTTTTCCGTGCGGGTATTCTCCCCAGCAGGAGTATTCGGATACGGTGCAGAGTCTGGGCTGGCAGACAATTTCCACCTCCAGCGAGAACGTTTACACCTTCCGCTCGGACAACAGCGAGCTGCCGCCTCAGTTTGATGCGGATAAGGATACCGTTTCAGCGCTTTTCAAGCTGCTGTCATAACATACATTTACGGAGTGAAACATGAAAAAGGTTTTAGTTTTGGAAGATGAAAAATCCATCCGCGACTTTGTTGTGCTCAACCTGAGCCGCGCAGGCTACGATATTGTAGAGGCGGACACGGGAGAGCGGGCGCTTGAGCTTTTTGACGCAACGCCTGACATAGACATCGCGGTACTGGACGTTATGCTGCCCGGAATAGACGGATTTGAGGTATGCAAAAGCATACGCGCCTCCAACCAGAAGGTCGGAATTATCATGCTGACGGCAAAGGTGCAGGAGACTGACAAGGTGACAGGGCTTATGAACGGCGCGGACGATTACGTTGCAAAGCCGTTTTCACCGCTGGAGCTTATCGTGCGCGTTGACAGTCTTTACCGCCGGGTACAGATGATGAAGGGGGAAAAGGACGCGCCGAAGACATCGGACGAGCTGGAATACGGTCCGTTTGTGCTCAACACCAAAAGCCGCAGGCTTACCAAAAACGGCAGAAAGGTAGAGCTCACCCAGGTCGAATATCAGCTGATAAAGCTGTTTATGGAGCACACCGGCTCGGCATTTTCGCGCGAGGAAATCTTTAAAAACGTATGGGGCGACAGCTTTTCGGGCGACAAGCATAAGATTGTGGACGTAAACGTGCGCAGGCTGCGGCTGAAAATAGAGGATGACGCCTCAGTACCCGAATATATTCAGACTGTATGGGGCTTTGGCTATCGCTGGGGCAACGAATAAACGAGGGCAAAGTGAAAATAAAAAATATATTTCAAAATCTGAAAACAAATCTGTTTTCCGGAATTGCGACACGCTGGCTTATCAGCGTATTCGGCCCCGTCTTTGCGGTTGTGCTTTTGTCGTGTATAATTCTGTGCGTATTTGTCGGGAATTTTTATACGGCAACGGCGCGCAACAAGCTTCGCGCGGAAACAGAAAATACCGCCAAATACTTTGAAGGCTACGTATATCCCGAATACCGCGATTTTACAACCTGCGCACAGCTGCTTGTAAGCGATTTTGACAAAAAGAACATGATGGAGATACAGGTTTCCAACATTTCGGGAAAAAGTGCGTACTCCTCAACCGGCTTTGCCGTGACGGAGCTGAGCATTACACCCGACGTGTTGGAGGCACGTGCAGGTGACACCTCCTACTGGACAGGCAGGCTGGAGACAACGGGAGAAAAAATCATTTCCTATTCCGCACCGCTGTACAATACCGACAACAGGGTGTGCGGCACCGTGCGGATGCTTTCCTCGCTGAAGAACATTGATGAGCTGCTAAGCTCTATTTATCTGATAATAGGACTTGTCGGCTTTTTCATTATCGCACTGACGGCTTTTTCGGGAATATACTTTATTAAATCCATTGTTTTGCCTGTTCGTCAGATAAACAGGGTCGCGCTCGATATTGCCAAGGGCAACCTCAATAACGCCGATACTCTCAATTACAGCTCGGGTGACGAGATAGGTCAGCTTTGCCGCAACATTAACATGATGGCAAACGAGCTGTCCGACAGTCAAAAGGTTAAAAACGACTTTATATCCCAAATTTCGCACGAGCTGCGCACACCGATAACGGCAATACGCGGCTGGAGCGAAACCATGATGGCGGACGACAGTCTTAATGAGCTGACGCGCCGCGGCGTAAAGATAATCAACGATGAAACGGAGCGTCTGTCAAAAATGGTGGAGGAAATGCTGGACATGTCGCGCATGCAAAGCGGCAGGCTGAGCATTTCCGTCTCCCCAGTCGATATAATCGCGGAATTTGAAAACACCGTTTTCATGATGGGAGAGCGCGCGAAAGGCGAAAACATCAGTATCGTATACAATATGTCGGGCGACGAGTGCATACTGAACTGCGACAAGGACAGAATGAAGCAGGTGTTTTTCAATATCATCGACAACGCGATAAAGCACTCAAATCCCGGCTCGCAGGTAACGGCTGCGGTAAAGCGCGAGAAAAATTCAGTGCAGTTTATCATAGAGGATTTCGGCGCCGGAATCAGCCGCGAGGATTTGCCGTACGTCAAGGAGATGTTCTACAAGGGCTCGTCGCAAAAGCGCGGCTCGGGCATAGGTCTTGGCGTATCGGACGAGATTGTGCGCCTGCACGGCGGCAGCCTTGACATTGAAAGCGAGCTTGGAATAGGGACAAAGGTCACCGTAACACTGCCTGTATCGGAGGAGCTGCAGAATGATAACACAGATTGATTTTCAGGTGCTTGAATTTTTACAGGCACATTCAAATCCCGTAACAGACGTCCTGTTTGCAGGGATAACACATTTGGGAGACGGCGGAATTTTCTGGATACTGCTGACCGTCGTACTGCTGTTTTTCAAAAAAACGCGAAGGTGCGCGCTGATGATGGCTGCGGCATTGGTTATAGGTCTTATAACGGGAAATCTTGCACTCAAAAATCTCATTGCAAGGGAGCGTCCGTTTATTCAAGACCCCGTAATGCAGAATTTCCTGCTCATTTCCCCGCCGGGCGGTTTTTCCTGCCCGTCGGGTCACACGCTTGCGTCGTTTGAGTGCGCGACGGTGATTTTTCTATGCAATAAGAAGTGGGGTATCCCGGCGCTTATTCTGGCGGCGTTAATCGGGTTTTCAAGAATTTATCTATACGTGCATTTTCCAAGCGACGTACTGTTCGGGCTTGTGCTGGGTGTTTTGATCGGCGTTTTCGTATATTTTATGTACAGGAAATTCATCGACGGCTCTAAGCTTTCAAAAAAGCTCGGCTTATAAAAATAACACCGTGAGAATTTTTCTCACGGTGTTTATTTTCAGGACAAAACGGATTTCAGATTTTTAAGAAATTCCTCCATGCGGTCGATGACCGCTGCGCCGTCACGCGGGCGCAGAGTTATATACGGCTTTTCGCCGGAGGTAAACAGCAGCTCTCCCCTGTATATTTCCGAAAGGCTGTTCACCGCGTCAGGCGGAAGCTGCTCAAAGAAAAACACAAGATTATGCGTTTTCTGCCGTATCTCGGTAACACCCATTCCGCGCGCCAAATTCCGTATAAGCGATATCCGCATAAGATTTATAACGCTCTGGGGCGGCGGAGAAAAACGGTCGCTCAGCTCGTCAAGCGTATCTTCATAGTCGCCCCCGTCCTCAACGGCGGCTATTTTTTTTATAGATATCTATTCTTGTGCGCTCGCTTGTAATATAATCCTCGGGGATATAGGCGCTTACCGAAATATCCACGGCACAATCCGTCTTTTTCTTTTCGGTTATTCCCTGCTCGGAGAGTATGACGCTTTTCAGTATCTCCATATAGGTGTCATAGCCGACAATATTCATGCTGCCGTGCTGTTTCTCGCCCAAAAGACTGCCGGCGCCACGTATTTCCAAATCGCGCATGGCGATTTTAAGCCCTGCTCCGAACTCCGTAAATTCTTTTATTGTAACAAGCCGTTTTGCCGCAACCTCTGAGGGAGTTTTGTCCCGACGGTAAGTCAAATACGCATAGGCTCTGCGGCTGCTGCGCCCTATTCTTCCCCGTATCTGGTGCAGCTGGGCAAGACCCATGCAGTCGGCGTCCTCGATTATCAGCGTATTGGCAAACGACACGTCTATACCCGTTTCAATTATCGTGGTACAGAGCAAAACATCCACGCCGTGATTCATCACCTGCTCCCACGCATTTTCAATCTCTAAGGGACTCATCTGACCGTGAACCACAAGCACCCTTGCGCCCGGTATTGCGGTGTTTATCCGCCCCGCGATTACATCTAAAGCTTCAATATTGTTTTTGAGGTAAAACGTACAGCCGCTGCGGCGCATCTCGCGGAGTATCGCCTGCAAAACAATGTCAAAATTATATTCCAGCACGTATGTCATCACAGGCAGACGGTCCAAAGGCGCCTCCTCTATAATAGAAATATCCCGTATTCCCGACATCGCCATATTCAGCGTGCGCGGAATAGGCGTGGCGCTCATGGTCAGAACGTCAACACCGATGGCAAGCTCCTTTATCTTTTCTTTATGCTTGACGCCGAAGCGCTGTTCCTCGTCAACAATAAGCAGTCCCAAATCATGAAATGCGATATCCTTCTGCAAAAGTCTGTGTGTCCCGACAACAATATCAACCTCGCCGCTCTTTATTGCCTTTACGGTTTCCTGCTGCTCCCTGCGGTTTTTAAAGCGGGACAGCACCGCGACCCTTACGGGAAAGCCGTGAAAGCGCCTGACGATAGTATTAAAATGCTGACTTGCAAGTATGGTTGTGGGCACAAGCACAGCCACCTGCTTGCTGTCACAAACAGCCTTGAATGCCGCGCGCAGAGCAACCTCTGTTTTGCCGACCCCGACATCGCCGCAAAGCAGGCGATCCATAGGATACGGTCTTTCCATATCGTCTTTTATCTCGCGGGTACACTCAAGCTGATCCTGAGTTTCCTCATATTCAAACCGCTCCTCAAACTCTTTCTGCCACTCGCTGTCGGGAGAAAAGGCAAAGCCCTTTGTATTGAGACGGCGGGCATACAGCTCGATAAGCTCACGGGCAAGCTCGCGCGACTGGTCGCGAACCTTGCTCTTTGCTTTTTCCCATGCCGGTGATCCCATTCGGGACAGCTTAACCCTGGCGGGGTCTGCGCCGATATATTTGGAAATAAGGTCAAGCTGCGGACACGGCACATACAGCATGTCGCCTTTGTCAAACGCTATTGCAATATAGTCCTTTGTAACGCCGTCCACAGTCATCTGCTTGATGCCTCGGTAAACGCCGATACCGTGCGCATGATGGACTACAAGGTCGCCGGGGGTTATATCGGAGAATGACTTTATTTTCTCCCCCGCGCCGCGGCGGCGGGCACGCAGTGCGCGCTTTTTACCGCGGCGTCGGCTACAAGCAGGATTTTTGCCTCATTAAAAGCAATACCGACCGACATAGAGCTTTGCATAACGCAGACGGCGCCCTGCACCGCTTTCCCCGCCGACACAGGTACGTCCCTGTCGACAAGCAGCTTTTTGACCGCTGCGGCGCGCTCGCTGTCACGCACCGTTACGATACACCTGTACCCTCTTTCGGCAAATGACAGTATTTCGCCTACCGCCTCATCGCCGTCAAGCGACGGGACAACCGACTCGTTTATATCCGCCTCGGCAAGCGCCGACAGCTTGAAATCATAATTTACGGACAGACGGGACAGCAAAAAGGCATTGCCGTCAAAATGCTTTTCAAGCTCTGCAAGGCTTAAATAGTACCCGCCGTTACGACAAATATACCGTCCGTGAGAGATACTCTGCTCAACATTTTCATTAAACTGCCAGTCAATAAATTCAAAGCGTTTTTTAAGATTGGCGTACTCACAGACAAAAAGCAGGGGTGCGTCCATATACTCAAACAGTGTGAAAATTTTCGGATAGACAAGCGGGATATACTTATCCGCCGCAATCTTCTGCCCGCCTGACAAAAGCTCTGTATCACGCAGAATGTCCTCATGCCCTGTTTTTTCGTACTCCTCCCTCAGTATCTGCAAAAGCTCCGACGGATTTTGATACGCCGCACTGCGGTTGCCGATCAGCTTGATTTGAGGGCACGTGTCCTCACGGCGCTGCGAGATCACGTCAAAATAGCTTATCCGCTCAATACTGTCGCCGAAAAATTCAACGCGCACAGGCCGCTTCTGACCGGGAACAAACACGTCAAGTATGCCGCCGCGCTTTGAAAAGGAGCCCTCTCCCTCAACCATATCAAACATGGAATAGCCGTTTTCGGCAAGATAGGCACAGATTTTGTCTATGTCCGCATCATCACCGACACGCAAAACAGGCATATCATTGCTCCGCCCTTCGGGGCGCGGCAGAGGCATGCAAAGTGCGTCCGCGGTCGTTATTACAACGTCGTATTCGCCCGCGCTTATCTTTTCAAGCGCTGCCGCCCGCGCACGGTCTGCCGTACCCGAAAGAGCGTCCGCCGAGTCAAAGGAAAATTCACATTCCGGCAGAACTACCTGCTCGCGCCCGAAAAGGGCATGAAAGAGCGAGGAAATTTTCAGAATGTCGGAATTGTTATCCATGACGAAAATTCCCTTTTTATTATCCCGTTTCATAACGCAGTATGAGGCAATCACGGCGGCGCTGTCGGACAGGTTGGTCACGGCAGTCGGATATTTGCGCAGCTCATCCGCCTGCGGCAGCCAGCTTGCGCCGACAAGAGAGTATAAATCCATATCAGAGAAATTTGTTTTGTTTAAATCAGCCATTGTATTTATTTCTCGCGCTGTCCAGCTGCCCGTCCATCAGCATTTTGCATATCTCTCCCGTCTTTTTTGCAGCTTCGTTTATTTTGTTCATATCGTCTGCGGACGGTTTGCCGAGCACCCAGTCTTTGAGGTCATATTCGGGATGGGGCTTCTTTCCCACACCGATTTTGATGCGCAAAAACTCCTCGCTGTTCACATTTTTTATAATATCCCAGACCCCGTTATGACCGCCGTCCGAGCCCTTGGGACGGATGCGTATTTTACCGGCGTCAAGAGATACATCGTCATATATGACGATAAGATTTTCAAGCGGTATCCTGTAATAGTGCATAACGCTTGACACCGCGGCGCCGCTGAGATTCATAAAGGTCTGCGGCTTTATTATATAGACCTCGCGCCCGCCGTCCTTTCCGCGCCAGATGAGTGCGTTTCCCTTGGACGACAGCGGCTGCGCGCTGAAATACTCAATCAGACTGTCCGCGCAGATGAACCCCGCGTTATGACGGGTATTTTCATATTTATCACCCGGGTTGCCCAGCCCTGTGATAAGATAGCGTTTTTTTGTACTAAAAAGCATATTTTTGCCCCCTTTGCATGAGAACATGCGCAAAGAAAAAATCTTTGCGCTGTTATTTTTGATAATTATAACACAAAAAACAAAAAAATAAAAGGCGGAAAATCCGCCTTTTATCAACAAATTTATGCTTTTTTTCCGATTTCCTTTTCAATTTCGACCGAAAGAGCCTTTGCATACATACAAAATCCCAAAGCATTGGGGTGAACATGGTCGAAAAAGAACTCCTTAAAGTGCGCAACAAGCTTCATGCCGTCTATCGGCTTTATTCCTCGCTTCAGCGCCGCGTCACGTATTATCCCGCAGCAGTCTGCAAACGAGCTGTACTTGGGATATTTATCAATATCGCTGCGCCAAATCGGGAGAATACAAAAAACCCTTTTGTCACCGTAAGCCTCTTTTACAAGCTCAAGATACCCGTTCACATGCGGACTGAACTCATCAACAGACGCATAGCGCCCAAAGTCGTTTGTACCGTAGGCAATAATTACGATATCGGGGTCAAAGCCTGGCTTGTCAAACGTACATTCGCTGAAAAAGCCGCCGCCGACACCGTTTATGACACAATCCGCATTAAAATGCAGCGCAGTCTGCCAGGCGTATGACAGACTGTCAAAGCCCGAATTCCATCCCTGCGTTATAGAGTCGCCGATAAACAGCATTTTGCAGGAATACTCATGCGGCGTCACAGCTGCGCCGTCCTCAAGCTCAATATACTCAAGCGCCGTCTGCTCGTCATGACTCGGAAAAATCAGCGTGACGCGAATGTCTGCGCCGCCGTGATTTGTCCCGTCGGGACACGGCGCATTGACCGTAACAGCTGTACGTCCTATATCAAAAGTGCGGCTTCTGCCTTGTTTGTCAAAATCGTCCTCTGACAATGAATAAGTCAGAACGCCGTCCAAAAGCAGATCAAACTTGCGTCCGCTCTTTGCGCAGAACGCAAAGGTCTTGGAATCCGTATGAAAATCAAGGCGCACGCCTGTCGCCGCCTGTGCGCGGGCATACAGCGAGTCGTTTATTGATTTCCAGCCCTGCCGCTGTTTTTCGGTCGTTTTATAAAATGTGACCGCACCGTCCTTATACACGGTCTCAACCGCGCCGAAAGCAATATTTTCAAGCGCGCTTGCAAAAAGGCGCATAAATCTCATCTCCGATTAATTGAATTTCGGGAGCCAGCTTCCGTGAGTCTCGATAAGGTCGTCAACCATCTTAACGATAGTGTCGATGTCAAGCTCGCTGCCCGTATGCGGGTCAAGCATAGCAGCCTGGTAAATATGCTCCTTTTTCTTTGTCACAAACGCCTCGATTGTAAGAAGCTGCGGATTGATGTTTGTCATGTTCATAGCGGCGCACTGAACGGGCAGCGAGCCGACATAGGTCGGGTGTATGCCCTGACCGTCAACAAGACAGGGAACCTCAACGCACGCCTCTGCGGGCAGGTTGGAGATAAGGTGGTTTTTATTAATGACGTTGCCGCCGATTTTATAGGGTGTATCGGTAACGATAGACTCCATAATATGGGAGGCGTACTCTTTTGAACGCTTATGCTCCTTAACGCCCTGAGCCTTGATTTCCTCAAATTCCTTCTTCCAGCCCTCTATCTGGTTTACGCAGCGGCGGGGATACTCGTCCAGCGGAATTTTATACTTCTCGATAAGCTCGGGGTATTTGGACTTTATGTAGAACATATTGTACTCGGCGTTATGCTCCGAGGACTCAGTACAATAATAACCGAATTTATCTATATAGTCAAGTCTTACTCTGTCTTTGCAGTCCTCTTCAAAAATTCTCTGCTTTGCGCGCTCTTTTTATCATGGGATACAGGTCGTTTCCGTCCTTATCCTTACACTCAAGCAGCCACGCCATATGGTTGATACCGGCGATAAGCTCCTTGCCACCCTCAAGATAATCCTCCATTTTAAGTTCCTTGAACAGCGACTTGCGGCAGACCTGAACGGAGTGGCAAAGACCGATGGTTTTAACGCCCGTATATCTCTGCATATAGCCCGCAAGCATTGCCATGGGATTGGTATAATTCAAAAACCACGCATCGGGGCAGACCTCCTCCATATCGTGCGCAAAATCCTCAAGCACGGGCATGGTGCGAAGCGCACGCATAATGCCGCCGATTCCGAGAGTATCCGCGATTGTCTGACGCAGACCGTACTTTTTGGGAACCTCAAAGTCAATGATGGTGCAGGGGTCGTAGAGACCGACCTGAATTGCATTTACAACAAATTTTGCGCCGCGCAGCGCGTCCTTGCGGTTTTCAACACCCAGGTATGTCGTAATTTTGGCATTGCCGCCCATTGTCTTATTCATCGCGTTAAGGATAGTCTCGCTCTCCTTTAAGCGGTCGCCGTCGATGTCATACAGCGCAAATTCACTGTCACGCAGGCTTTCGCTGCACATACAGTCGCCGATTACGTTTCTGGCAAAAACGGTACTGCCGGCACCCATAAATGTGATTTTCATACTTTTATCTCCTTACTGCCGTTTTTCAAAACGGTTGATTTGCTTGTATTTTACTATATACAAACGATGTTGTATATGCTATAATTGTTGTATAAACATATAATTTTGTTGTTTTTACGGAGGCGTTTGAATTGAGCGACAATTATTCGCTGCGCATGACAGGCTGCACAAAATACTATCCCGGCGAAACCTACGCATGGGGACCGGGAATACACCGCGATTTTGTAATTCACTATATTGTAAGCGGGCGCGGCTACTACGAGACGGACGGTGAAAAATACAGTGTAAAGGCGGGTGAGAGCTTTATTATTCTGCCCGGCAAAACGGTGCATTACTATCCCGACGCTGCGCAGCCGTGGGTATACAACTGGGTCAACTTTACCGGCACCGAGGCAAAGAGTCTGCTTGACATGACGGCGTTTTTCGAGTCGCCGACAGCGCCCGCCGCGCCGGAGCTTGCGGCGCTGTACGGTGCGTTTTCGGACGAGGTGCATGCCAAGCATGTACGGCTTAAAAACGCGGGGCTTTTACAGGTGCTCTTGTCGGAGTATATACGGCTGTACCCTGCAAGCCAGAGCAGAAGCGTGACGGACTATCTCTACTTTGCAAAGCAGTACATTGCGGCAAACAGCTACCGTCAGAACTTCGGCGTGACAGAGCTTGCGCAGGCAGTCGGGCTGGAGCGCTCATACCTGTACCGCCTGTTTATGGAGGGCGAAGGCATGTCGCCAATGAAGTACATAATAAATACACGGCTGGAAAATGCAAAACAGATGCTCAGCGACGGAGCACAGCAGATAAAGCTCGTATCCTATTCGTCGGGATATGATAACCCGCTCTACTTTTCAAACTGCTTCAAAAAGAAATACGGCATGTCGCCCAAGGAATATATCAGGAGAATGAAAAACATTAATTAAATTTTTGCACGCCCGTATATAAGTAAAGACCGCAGAAAAACCCCCGCTGTTTCAAAATCGCAACAGCGGGGGTTTGATTTAACTTTTATTTATCATGCCTTGCAAAAAAGCCGGCAACAGCTGACTTATATCCTTCCGGGTCGGTGAAATAACTCATTCCGTGCCCGGCACCGGGGGCTATAAGCATTGTCTTTTCCGCTGTGCACGCGGCATAATTTTCATAAGTCATCTGCACCGGCACAAATTTATCGTCATCGCCGTGAACAAAAAGCACGGGAAGCCGATTTTTGCGCAGTGCGTCCACGGTAGACATCTCGTCGCCGTCAAAGCTTGCCTTTTTATTCACAAAATAATTTGCAATAGGATATCCTATTTTATCGCTTATATGCAGATTATTTTTCAGTACATGCGACCATATGGCGCGCGGAGAGGTAAAGCCGCAGTCGCTGATTATTCCCTTCACGCACGGGGGATACTCGAATTCAGACGCCATCAGCACGGTAGTAGCGCCCATTGAAATTCCGCACAGATAAATCGGAAGCTCACTGCCAAAGCGCTCAATAACATAGTTTACCCAGTCAAAGCAGTCGTACCTCTCCAAAACGCCGAAGCCGATATGCTCGCCCCCGCTCTCGCCCTGCGAGCGCTGGTCGGGATAAAGCACGCTGCACCCTGTGTCGTGCATAAACCGGGCGGAGGTTCCGAAATCCGCATACCAGCTTGAACGCCAGCCGTGCATTGCCACCACTATGCGCTTTGCATTCTCGGCGGGGTACCAGTGCCCGACAAGCGTCAGCCCGTCGCGGCTCTGTATAGCAACCCGCTCGGTCACGGTGCTTTTCAAAAGCTCGCCGTTTTGATTTATTGTATTAATAATCTCTTCATCGGCGCCGCCGCCCGACAGCTTATCCTGCATTTTGTAAACTCTCTTTGGCAGCGTTTTATTTACCGCGACGTCGGCAAGCAGCTTGAAAGACGTAACTGCAGCCGCGGCAGTTGAGACGGCGGCTGCGGCAAGCGTCGCCAACAGGACTGCCTTTATATCCTTTTTTGTTTTTGCTTCCTTTGTGATTTTTTTCGTCCTTGCCATTTATTCTTCCTTTACCGACCCTTCCAGCCTTTTTCTCAGCGCAGATGCACGCCAATACACAATAACCCACACGGCGGCGCTGAGTGCAATCCCCGCAAAAACATCTACAACCGAGTGCTGTTTTATAAACACGGTTGACAGGGCAATAATCGCCGCAGACACTATAATTATAAATTTAAGCGCCGCAGAACGCAGCTTTTTTGAGTGAAAAACTCCGAAAACAGCCGCAAACGAGCCGATGACATGCAGACTGGGGCACACATTCGTGTTGGTGTCGCAAGAATAGAGATACTGCACAAAATCAGTCAGCAGATTGGGATTTTCAAAGCTTGTCACACGCAGTTCCTGTCCGTTGGGATAAATAACATAAATCAAAAGCGTGGAAAAAAATGAAATGCCGACATATGTCATATAAAGCTTATAGCCTGCAGTGTCATTATACAACAGATACAAAGCCGCGGCAATAAGCATCGGCATCCACAGAATATAAGGCAGCGAGAACCACTCGCAGAACGGGATTTTATCGTCAAGAGGCATATACATGACGTGATAGTTATCCGTCACAAAATATTCCACCGTATAAAAGCAAATAAGATAAACGGGCAGCACAAGCGTATACGCCCAGAGATGGTTTTTCTTCAGTCTTTCTATCATCTGCCGTATCTCCCGACTATATAATTATATACATTTTTCGGCGCCGTTTTTAACAACCGCCTCACGTCCGGCTGCAAACGACTCACGCGCCTTTTGCTTATCCTTCAGAATGTCGCAGGACAAAGCCGCTATACCCTCAACGCTGTCTGCGGTTACGGCGCAGCCGTTTTCGGTCATAAACGAAATATTATAGCTCTCACAGCCCGGCACCGCGTCCATAAAAACAAGTGGCACTCCCACTGTCACAGCCTCCGTGGTGCTCAGACCGCCCGCCTTTGTTATATACACGTCGGCGCTGTTCATATAATCAAACATTTTCGGTGTAAAGCCGGTAAGCCTTAAGCGCTTATCCCTTGTCAGCGGTTCAAGCTCGGTAAACAGCCTGCGGTTGCTGCCGCAGATAACGCACAGCTGCGCGTTGAAGCTCAGCGATTCGAGCAGACAGCGCGCAAGCTCCTTTACGGGGCCGCAGCCCATGCTGCCGCTGCTGAGCAGCACAGCATCGGCATTTTCCGAAATGTTCAGCTCACGGCGGGAAAGCTCCTTTGGCTTTTTTGAAAAAAAGCGCTGGGAGACGGGAATACCGCTCGGCACAATCCGCGCCGCGTCAATGCCGCTGTCCGTAAACTCCGACGCAAGCTGCTCATGAGGAATAAAGTAAGCGTCCATATCAAGCATATTGACGCCGGGCGAGCAGGTATAATCCGTCACAAGCAGATATGCAAAAACATCCGCGGCAAACTGCCTTTTGCACTCGGTCAGCATCATTGCAGCAAAAATGTGAGAGCAAACAACGGTATCATAGCCGCCCCTGCGTATAAAATCATAAAGGGCGGGCGCGCCCTTTGCCATTTTTTTATAAAAGGATTTCGGGGGATACTTCTCCTCCAGCCTGTAACCGGCGCCGAAAAGGCGCGGCATGTTTCTGTACACAAAGACATGACCGTGAGACAAGACCTTTGCAGTCATGTCCGACACAAAGGAAAACGCATTTATCATATCACAGTGCACATTTTTCAGGGCAAAATACTCCGACACGGCGTTTCCCGCCGAGTTATGCCCCTCGCCCGTACTACATGACAGTACCAGTACTTTCATTAAGACGCCTGCACTCCCTTCTTTTCAGCTTACCCGAAACTCTGATAAGCTGCGGGCGGTTATATCGCTGTATAATAATAAACGGCACGTTTCCGATCAAAATATAAAGAGTGACAAAGAGCACCCCGTACCGGTTTTTCCAGAATGAAAGTATTGCAAGCGATAGAAACGAAAGAGATACATGCACAAACTCCGCAACACAGGTCTCTTTCACAAGCGCGTCGATATCTTCGGAGGTGACTCCCGCGCTTACACGCTTGGGAACCATCCGCTTTGAAATACGGCTCATGTCCGGAACAAGCGTTTTCCATCTGCGCACACGCAGAGCTTTATATATACGCCCGTCTGCCTCAAAGGCAAAGGCAGCGTACGGAAACCTGCTTTCATCAAACCACCTGCGCGGAAGATGAACGCCGATAATCTGTGCGGTAATACCCAAAAATGCAACGTAAACGACACTCAGTCCGAATTCTCTCAAAGCGGCACCTCCTTTTTAATTAGTCTGTGTTTTTTATCTCTACTTATTATTGAGTTTTTTAAGCTCTTCCTCTTCAAGCTCACGGTATGCAACCTTGCCGACAAGTGTTGTGGGCAGGCTGTCGCGGAACTCAATCTCATACGGAAGCGCATATTTTGCGATATTCTTTTTACAGTAGTTCATGAGTATTTCACGATACTCGTCGCTCGGCGTCAGTCCCGCCTTCAGCATGACAAACGCCTTTACCTTCTGCATTTTATACTCGTCGGGCACGCCGATGACACAGCTCATCTGCACAAGGTCGTGAGCGTCGATAATGTTTTCCAGCTGCGAAGGATACACATTATACCCGCTTGTTACTATCATACGCTTTATACGCTGGCGAAAGTACACAAATCCTTCGTCATCCATAACGCCCAGGTCGCCCGTATGCACCCATGTAAGCCCGTCGGCATGCGTTCGCAGCGTATTTGCTGTTTCCTCCGGTCTGTCAAGATACCCCAGCATTACCGTGGGGCCGCTGATGCATATTTCGCCCTCTTCGCCGTAGGGCTGCTCATCGGTTGTGCCGACTTTGACTATTTTATAAAAAGTATCGGGAAACGGCTGACCGATGCTGCCCTCCTTTGCCATATGTATGGGAGTAAGACAGCTTGCAGTGACGCATTCCGTTGTACCGTACCCCTCGCGTATCTGCACGGAGGCGTTATGGTCGTAAAGAAATTTATCGAATTTCTTTTTAAGCTCGATTGACAGCGAATCTCCGCCGCTGAAAACACCCTTGAGGCAGGACAAATCCACCCCGTTCATAACCGGCTGGCGGATAAGCGCTTCATACAGGGTGGGAACACCCGCGATAAAATTGCATTTATATTTCTTGATGAGCTTGGCGTAGCTTGCAGCCGTAAAACGCGGAACAAGAATACAGCGGCCCCCGTTTACCAGCATGGAATGAATGCTGACTCCGAGCCCGAAGCCGTGAAACATCGGCATTACGGCAAGCATTTTATCGCCCGGGCGAAACATCGGGTTTGTCGCAATAATCTGTGCTCCCAATGCGTTAAAGTTTTTGTTTGAAAGCAGTATTCCCTTTGTCGTACCCGTCGTGCCGCCGCTGTAAAGTATAACGGCAGGGTCGTCCGCGGCGCGGTCAATGCGGTATTTCCAGTGATATCTGTCTCCCCAGGCGCATAAAGTAATTCCACGTCATGACAGGCGCGTCTTTGGGGATTTTTTCTATCTTTCTGCCCTCGGTAAGCATGTACCCCGTCTTTATCGGCTGAGAAAGCTCGTCCTTGATGCTGGCGATAATAACATTTGACAGCTCGACATTCTGCCTGATTGCCTCAAACTTATGATAAAACTGGTCGAGCGTTATCGCAAGAATACTTTTTGATTCACGGATATAAAATTCAATCTCGTTTTCGCTGGAAAGCGGGTGTATCATATTGGCGACAGCGCCGACAACATTGACAGCATAGAACATAATCACCGTCTGAGGGCAGTTGGGCATACAGATGGTCACACGGTCCCCCGCGCGTATGCCTATCGCACGGAGGGCACGGGCGCAGCGCTCCACGCTTTTCATAAACGATTTATAGGTTGTTTTCCTGCCCATAAAATCATAGACGATATACTGAGGATACCGCTTTGCGATTATGTCCACGGCATCGTACATGGTGCCCTCGAAATATTCAAGCGTCGGCGGCACATTGCCGTAATTGTCCAGCCACGGCGCCTTTACGTTGTTTTTATTATTCATAGCTTACCTCTTCCCCGCAGGTCTATCCAAGAGCTTTGGATTTTCAAGCAGATATTTTAAAAGTTTAACTGTTTTGGAATAGTAATACCCGTCGGCAAGACGCTCATCTATCGTGATACCGATGTCAACGCTCTGCCGCATATGCGCAGTACCGTCGTCGTCATAAAACGGGCGCTCCTTTTTCTCGCCTATTGCTGCAAATAGCGAGTTTGTCCCCCAGTTTGTAAGGTGATGGTACCCGCTGTGCATGCCTATTGAGCCAAGGTTTGTAAGCACGATTGACGAATAGTACGGGTCGGTCTCGATAAGAGAGCGCGGAACCTTGCCGTGCCTGTCAAGAATACATATAATATTAATCAGCGCTTTGGAAAGAAAGCGCGGCATCCTTTTAAACATATCCATGGCGTCAGACGTTGAATCCTGCTTTCCGCCGCGGCATGAGGTGACCTGTCTGTAAATTTCGCCGTGTACCTCATCAAGCGTCGTATTGTCTGTTGCGTGAATAAACGCCAGCCCCTCCTTCGACTCATCCTCAAACTGTTTTTTAATGACAAAGGACGCGCTGACCTCGTTTCTCTGATATATGTTCTTATTGGCAATAAAACGGTTCATTTTCGGTCTGAGCGTAACCGTTTTTATAAGCGCCGTCACTATAAGCTGAAAAAATGTATACTTATACTCCGGATTAGCCGCGTTCTTCTCTTCAAGAAAACGCTCTGCGGCGGTAAGGTCGATGCGCTCGGATATAAATGCCTCGTTATCGCACCTGTTCGGATAAATTATAGGCATTATAAAGTGCATACTGTCGATATCGCGTATCAGCCTGCCGTCTTTTCTGTCTCCCCAGCGTCGTTTTTCCGACATGTTTAAATTTCCCCTCTTAATTTATTTTCAATCGATTATTTCAATATCGATGGTATCGTCCTCAGCTTTTCTGGAGCGCACGGTATACAGAACCATCCAGAGATTCTGAACGCCGTCGACAACAAGGGTTCCCCCCAAAAGCACTGTCAGAATTTTTGCCCTCAAACGGGTCGAGAATAAGGCAGACGCCGATTATGCCGGCAATGATACCGAAGGCAAGGCTTATCCACCATTTTTTAAGACCGAACCGCTTGGAGTCAAGAGCCGTCTGAATTTTGAAAAGTCCGTCAACCAAAACTATGATGCCGAGCACCACCGGAAGCAGGCCGAGCAGCAGGCGCGGTCTTATGACCTCCACCGCACCCAGTACAATCATAGCGATGCCGAGCGCCAAATCAAACTGGAATGCAAGCCGATAGACATCCTTTGAGAAATAACCCATGAGCTTGATTATTCCGAAAACAATGCTGACAGCGCCTACACAGTAACAGACAGTGAGTGCGGAAATCTCGGGCAGAAACATAAAGCACAGACCCATAACTATAAGCCCCTACCGAAATAACGCTGTAAGCGATTTTAACGCGGGATATGAATTTCACTTCAACACTTCCTTTTCTTCAATAACACAGAACTTCAGTATAATAATACAGCAGCCTTAGTGCAATTAAAATGTACAAAAAAGGCTGTGTATACAAAATTGATACACACAGCCTAATCTGTACTAAATTTATCGGACGCCTGCCGCAGGGCAAGGCGCATACTGCCGTCAAATATTCTGTCAAGCCGTAAGGCAATATCATCGACCGGAACGCGCATTTTATCATCAAGCCATTCAAGGACAAGATTTTTCAGCGCGCCGCCGTAAAATCTGACGATTATGCCGACGTCCTCCTGTGTTACGGAAAGCCCCGCCTCCTCAATGACCGCGTCCGCCGCCTGCTCCATGCAACGGTATATCACCCTGCCTATCTGCTTTTCCAGAAAATCGCGGCGTGAGGAATTGTACATACTGTATACCGCGCCTTTATATTCGTACAGAAAGCCGCAGATATCGGAAAATATCTGATGCCAGGTTTGGCTGACGCTTTGGGTGCCGAGCATGGCTTTAAGCTCCATCTCGAATAATTCTTCGATAACGGCGTAAATATCCTGATAGTTATAATAAAAAGTGTTGCGGCTGATATCGCAGTCGTCGACAATATCCTTGACGGTAATTTTGTCAAGCGGCATTTTTGACATAAGCCGTATAAGCGAAGCCGTTATTGCGTTTTTGGTAAGCCTCGAGATAGTCCCCACCTCCCCGTCAAGGTTTCAGCACCTATTTTACAGACTTTCTATCAGTTTTTTTGAAAAGCGGCAGCGAGCGCTCTATCATTTTCCCGTCGACACAGTAGGAAATGCGCACAAATCCTTTGCAGCCAAAGCTGTCAGACGGCACGAGCAGAAGGTCAAGCGCCCGCGCCCGCTCGCAAAATTCCTTTGCATCGGCTATCGGCGAGCGCACAAACAGATAAAACGCGCCGTCCGGATACACGCAGTCATAGCCGAAAGAGCACAGCGCATTATACAGCATATCGCGGTTCTGCCTGTAAACCGAAATATCAGACACCGCATTCGGATTTTTCGCTATGGCATACTGCATAAGCGACGGCGCACACACAAAGCCGAGCTTTCGAGCCGCGCCGCACACCGCGGCATAAACATCACGGCTTGCCGTCACGGCGGGATTTACGAATATATAGCCTATGCGCTCGCCCGCAAGAGACAGTGACTTGCTGTATGAATAACACACAATAGTATTTTCATAATACGAGGGAAAATACAAAACCTCTTTGCCGTCATACACAAGCTCTCTGTACGGCTCGTCCGATATAAGATAAACGGTATTCCCTGTCTTTTGACAAAACTCCCTCAACACGGCGCAGAGACGCAAAACGGTATTCTTTGTCAGCACGGCGCCCGACGGATTATTCGGAGAGTTGACAATAACCGCGCGGGTCTTTGCACCGAGCTTTTTTTCAAGGTCGTCAAAATTTATCTGAAAATTATCGGTATCGGGCAAAACGGTTACAAATGAAGCGCCCGCGCCCTCGGCAAAGACCTTATATTCCGGGAAAAACGGCGCAAATGCGATAACCTCGTCGCCCTTGCTGCAAACTGCGTTGAGCGTGACAGACAGAGACGCCGCCGCGCCGCAGGTGACGTAAATATTATCGGCGGACGCCGCAACTCCAAAGCGCCCGCGTATGCTGTCGGCAATGCTCTCCCGCACAGGCAGAGCGCCCTGCGCGGAGGTATAGCCGTGAACATTAAAGCTGCTGTCGCCGACAAGCTCCTTTATCGCGTCGTTTATACATTCCGGTGTCGGCACGGCAGGATTTCCGAGACTGAAATCGTATACGTTTTCACGCCCGACAAGCTGCGCGCGCGCATTTCCGTATTCAAATATTTCACGTATAACCGAGCGCTCGCTGCCAAGCGCAAAGCTCTCCCCGTTTATTGCCGGTTTATTTTCTGACGGCATGTTCTCTCACCTCTGAAATTCAAAGCAGATTTATACATATGTTTCTTTACATGGTATTTATTATATATCCATTTCAGCCCAAAGTCAAATGACACAAATGTAATTTTTGAAAAAACCCGTGCGGATATCCGCACGGGCACAACAGTTTTTTTTATTTAATTACGGGCTCAGATTTTATTTAAAAGCCATGCACCGTTTGTAAAATCGGGAAAATCCACAGGCGCACCGCCCAGTGCGATTGACTTCTCACTGAGCGCGGACACACACATCCAGCTTGCCATGTCGTAAACGTCAATCGGGCAGGGGCGGTTTTCCGTAAGACTGTCGACAAAGTCGTTCATTACAAGCCAGTCTATACCTCCGTGTCCGCCCTGAACGCCGTCGCTCAGGTATTTTTTCCATATTTCATGGTCATACTTTTCGGCATAGGCTTTGCCGTTGCCCCACTCCTCTTTCCACTTGAAGTGCTTGCCGTCTCCGTCAAGATATACCGAATCGGTGACCTCCTCGTACATGCCCTTTGTACCGCGCACCGTAAACTGACGGCTGTAATAGCGCGGAAGCGTCGTGTCAAGCGTCAGCCTTATCGTCTGTCCGCCCGCGCAGGTAATAACGGTAGTTACAACGTCGCCCTGGGCAAAATGCGCATTTTTCAGCTTTTGATTATCGGGCATATTAGCATTTATATATTCATTAAGCCCTGCGGACTTTGACGCAAAGGAGGCAAGCTTTACAAATCTGTTGCCGCGGTTGATATTCAGCACCTTTGCAATCGGTCCCAGCTCATGGGTCGGATAGTTTTCACAGTTACGCGCCAAATAATTGCGCAGACGGTAATGCCTTCTCTGCTCACCCTCCGAAATTTCATCGCGCAGGTCATGGCAGTAACCGCCCTCGCAGTGAACGATTTCACCGAACAGTCCCTGCCGCACCATATTAAGCACCATAAGCTCCCTGCGGTCATAGCAGCAGTTTTCAAGCAGCATTACAGGGGTCTTGGTCTGTTCGTAAGCATACACAAGCTCCCAGCACTGCTCAACGCTGTATGCTCCGCCCACCTCAACGCCGACAGGCTTTGAGGCTTTCATACACTCTATCACAAGCGGAACATGCGATTCCCACGCCGAATAGATAAATACCGCCTCGACATCGGCTCTGTGTATAAGCTCGTCAGCGTCGGTCGTACCGTAAACGGTTCTGCCGTCCGCCTCTTTTACAATGTCAATGCCCTCTCGCACCCTGTCCTCATACAGGTCGCACACCGCCGTAACCTCGACAGTCGGCATATTCATCAAAATAACCTTCAGCAGACCCTTGCCGCGCTGCCCCAGACCTATAACGCCGAATTTGATTTTTTTCATAGTTATTGCCTCCGTAAGCCTTATGTGTTACAATAGCATTATATACTGCCAAAAATCATATGTCTATCAGAAAAAGAGGCATTTTTATATGAAAAAAGCTCATTTCACCCATAAGGAAAAATATATCAGCAGGGTGATAGAAATCGAATCACTCGTATCCATGTTTGAAGCAAATTATGACGGAACATACTATTTTCCCGGAGAATTCCACCCGTTCTGGGAGCTTGTATATGTTATGAGCGGGGTGGTCTGTGTTTCGGGCGACGAAAAGGTATACACGCTGAGAGCCGGAGATATAATATTTCATAAGCCGATGGAATTTCACAGGCTGTGGAGTGCAGACGGGAAGGAATTTCACGTATTCATAACGGCGTTTCGTGCGAGAGGGCCGCTCACCGGCACATTTGAGAATTCGGCTTTCAGGCTGACAAAGAATCGGAAAGCAGAGATTGAGCGGCTGCGCAGCTTTGTCTGTCGGCATTTTCCGAGCAGGGACGAAAACTATCATACGGCGATGTTTCGGGAGTGGAACGAAAGGCGCGGCGAAATTCAGCTTGTTTTCAACATGCTTGAGAGATTTCTGCTCTCTGTCTGCGCAGTCAGTGAAATCGAAGTTAAGAGCACGGACAGCAGCGGCGTTTCAGAGCTGTACAGACAAATAATAAGCAAGCTCAACGAAAACGTTTACGGACAGATTACACTGGAGGAGCTGGCGGCACAGTGCAGCTTCAGCACCGCACAGCTCAAAAGGGTATTTGCTTTATACTCGGACATCGGCATACACAAATATTTTCTGAAGTTAAAAATCGCAATGTCCATACGCCTGCTGGGCAAGGGTATGCCGATAAGCGAGATAAGCCGCGCACTGTCCTTTTGCAATCAGAACTATTTTTCTGCGGCGTTCAAGCGGGAAACAGGATATTCGCCGACCGAATATAAACGGACAGTGCTTGGTATAAAAAGCTGAAAATCTTCACATTTTACAGTTAATATATATGCCTGAATCCGTCTTATACTGACATACATCACGGTTTCGGACAAAAAATCACAGTAAATCAGATACCTTTGCGCCGAAAATCAAAGTCGGGCATAAAAGCGACACAAATCGACACTATTCGTCACCTTGCGTAATTAAAATTTAATCACAAAATAATTATTTTGCGATTTACGAAAAGAGACGGTGACTTTTTCATTCCCCCTTTGCAAATATTAAAACGATACTGATTAAAATTTTAAATGTGAGGAATAAATCCGAACACCGAAAATGTTATTGTACTTATCACCGTCTGTACAACAACCTTACACCGTACAAGGCGCCTTGTACGGCGTCAATTAAAAAGCTCCGCCCAATAAGGGCGGAGCTTTTTTGGCATTATTTATTCCGTTAACGCATTTGCTTTTAAAATCTTGAAAGGCTCTTTTCCGTTTACAAAGTCCTTTGTGATAATTACCTTTTCAACGCTGTCCATACTGGGTACGTCAAACATAACCTGCTGCATCGTCTTTTCGATAATCGCGCGAAGACCGCGGGCGCCCGTTTTGTTGGCAATCGTCAGCGCCGCTATCTCGGACAGTGCGCCGTCCTCAAACTCCAGCTCGATACCGTCATAATCGAACAGCTTTTTGTACTGCTTAACAATGGCGTTTTTCGGCTCGGTAAGAATTTTCAGCATCGCCTTATCGTCCAGCTCGTCAAGAGACACGAGAACGGGAAGCCTGCCCACAATTTCGGGAATAAGACCGTATTTTACAATATCATAGCTCTCAACATTTTTATAAATTTCGCTGAGGTTGCTCCCTCTGCCCGCTTTAAGCTCGGCACCGAAGCCTATGCCGCCGTTCCCCTTCATGCGCTTTTCAACTGTCTTCTGAATACCGTCAAAGGAGCCGCCGCAGATAAACAGGATATTTTTTGTATCTATATGGATAAACTCCTGATTGGGGTGCTTTCTGCCGCCCTGCGGAGGCACATTGGAAACCGTGCCCTCCAGTATTTTGAGCAGCGCCTGCTGCACGCCTTCGCCGCTGACATCGCGCGTGATGGACATATTTTCGCTCTTGCGGGAAATCTTATCAATCTCGTCGATATAGATTATGCCCTTCTCCGCCTTTTCAATGTCAAAATCCGCAGCCTGAATAAGCTTTAAAAGGATATTTTCAACATCTTCACCGACATACCCCGCCTCAGTAAGCGTTGTCGCGTCGGCAATGGCAAAGGGCACGCCCAAAATCTTTGCCAGCGTTTGGGCAAGATAGGTCTTGCCGCTTCCGGTCGGACCGATAAGCAGAATATTGCTTTTCTGAATTTCCACTCCGTCGTCGTTGTCGTCAAGATTCATAATTCGCTTATAGTGATTATAAACCGCAACGCTCAGTGCAACCTTGGCTCTGTCCTGCCCGATGATATAGTCGTCCAGAAAGCGCTTGATTTCATGCGGGGTATACAGCTTTATATCAAGCTGCTGATGCGGCGGCTCTTCCGGTACAGCCATATTAAGCCCGAGCATCTGCGCGCCGAACTCTATACAGTCGCTGCAAATATATGCGTTATTACCCGCAAGCATTTTATCAACCGCATCCTCAGAGCGACCGCAAAATGAACAGCGGCGTTTATTCGTGTCCTGAATATCCGACATCTTTACCTCGATTTGATAACTTTATCTATTAAGCCGTAGTCACATGCCTGCTGCGCTGTCATAAAGTTATCCCGCTCCGTATCGCGCTCGATAACCTCAAGCGGCTGACCGGTCGCCTCGGCAAGCAAGGTATTCAGCTTTTTCTTGATATTTACAATACGCTGGGCGTGAATCTGAATATCGGTCGCCTGACCCTGCGCGCCGCCGAGCGGCTGATGAATCATGATTTCACTGTTGGGAAGCGCCAGGCGCTTGCCCTTTGTGCCGGCAGACAGCAAAAATGCGCCCATACTTGCAGCCATGCCGATACATATGGTGGATACGTCGCATTTTATATACTGCATCGTATCATAAATAGCCATACCGGAGGTTATAGAGCCGCCGGGGGAATTAATATAAAAGCTGATATCCTTTTCACTGTCCTGGGCTTCAAGATACAAAAGCTGTGCAACCACAAGGCTTGCCGTAACATCGTTGACCTCCTCGGACAAAAACACGATACGGTCGTTTAAAAGGCGCGAGTAGATATCATACGAGCGCTCGCCGCGGCTCGTCTGCTCTACAACCATAGGTACTAAGCTCATAGCAAAATCTCCTGACAATAAGTTTACTCCGCTTCCTTTTCGTCAGCGGGCTTTTTAGCCGCAGTCTTTTTTGCTGCGGTTTTTTTAGCCGTCTGCTTCTGCTCGGTTATCTCAGCGTTGTTTTTAATAAGCTCAACAGCCTTGCCGACGGCAACATCCATGGTGATTTCCTCGGCAGGAACAAAACGCTTTACGTCCTCAAGCTTCATTTTATAAGCGTCGGCTATCATCTGGTATTCTTTATCTGTGTCTTCATCGGAAACAACAATCTTTTCAAGCTCAACAATCTTTTCGAGCGCAAGACGGGTTTTAACCTGCTTTTGCGCTTCAGACTCATAGTTTTTCTTAAAGGATTCAAGGTCGGTGCCCATATACTGGATATAAGTATTGAGATTAAGCCCGGAGCCTGCCAGGCGCTGCTCAAACTCAGCCATCATGCTGTCAACCTTGCGCGAAATCATAACGGCGGGAATCTCCACCTCCGTATTCTCAAGCAGCTTATCTACAAGCGCGCTTTCCAACTCGGACTCGGACTGAGCGTTTTTCTGCTCCTTGAGCTTCTTTTTGATATCCGCTTTAAGCTCCGCAAGCGTGTCAAACTCGCTGACGTCCTTTGCAAACTCATCGTCTGCATCGGGCAGCTGTATCTCCTTTACGGTGTTTACCTTAACCTTGAATACGGCAGCCTTGCCCTTGAGCTCCTGAGCATGGTACTCCTCGGGAAACGTCACGTTTACCTCGCACTCGTCCCCTGCCTTTTTACCGATAAGCTGGTCTTCAAAGCCGGGAATGAATGTATTGGAGCCCAGGCTTAAATCATAGCCGTCCGCCTTGCCGCCGTCAAACGGCACGCCGTCTACCGAGCCCTCGTAATCAATATTAACGGTATCTCCGCTTTTTGCCTCGCGGTCTACGTCTACAATTCTCTGGTTCTGCTTGCGCAGTGCCTCTATTTCGCTCTTGACCATTGTTTCTGTTACATTATAGACGTTCTTTACGGCTTTTATACCTTTATAGTCCTTAACCTCAACCTCGGGCTTTACGGTAACCTTTGCCTTAAATTCAAAGCCCTCGGAGTCAACCGACGTAACCTCGACAGCAGGGTTGTCCACGGGAGAGATACCCGCCTCGAAACCGCCGCGTCATATGCTGCGGGATACAGCGCGTTTATGGCGTCATCATAGAACACGCCCTCGCCGTACAGCTTTTCCACCATTTTTCTGGGAGCCTTGCCCTTGCGAAAGCCCGGAACCGTCATCTTTTTGATATTCTTTTTGAACGCCGCGTCCACCGCAGCCTTAAACTCATCGCCCTTTACCTCGACAACAAGCTCGACGGTATTTTTATCCGTTTTGTTGTTTTCCTTTAAATTCATTTATGTATACCTCCGTTTTTCTAACTGATATATTTTATATTTTAAGCGGCAAAAAGTCAATAGCATCGGCAGAAACAAGAAAAAATTCTATGCCCGAATGCACGCCGCGGACTGCGTTTTTGATTGAAGCTGCATGAAGATGACCGTAAAAGCAGCGTTTGACGCCGTATTTTTGCATAACCGACACAAGCTCCTCAATACATCCGCCCTCGAAAACCGGCGGATAATGCAAAAAAACAACCTTTTCAAGCCCCTGCGGCGCACATTTCAGCGAGCGCTCCAGCCTTCCCGCCTCGCGCGTTATTATTTTATCGTCCTGCTCATTTTGCCGCTCACACCAGCCGCGGGTTGCGCAGAGAGCATAGTTTTCCGCCGTGACACAGCTGTTATAGATAAACTCAAATCCGAAAATACCGCGTTCATTCAACATCCGCGTCATTTTTGAAACAGTGTCCCACCAGTAATCGTGATTGCCCTTTACAATTACCTTTCTGCCGGGAAGCCGTGAAAGGAACTCAAAATCACACAGTGCCTCGTCCATGGACATGCCCCATGAAACATCGCCCGCAATGACGACGGTATCTGTGTCGGACACGTTTTTTTCCCAGTTGTATTTCAGCTTTTCGGTATAATTTTCCCATGCGCCGCCGAACACGTCCATAGGCTTGTTGACAGCGCCGGACAGGTGCGTATCGCCGATTGCAAAAACTGACAAATTTATTTTTTCCTTCCGTAATTTTACATGTTTATTTTAAATTTCGCGGATAAAATAATCCTTGAAAGGAGCTGTTAAAGAATGGACCAGAACAAAAACAAAAACTCAGGCGTTGTATGTGAAGTAACCGAATGTCATTATCATACGGGCGACAACTGCTGCACCGCTGAAAAAATCGAAGTTTGCAACTGCAAAGTCTGCGGTGACAACGGAAACGAGACATTCTGTTCAACCTACCGCGAGAAGTTTTAGTTCCTTTTAAAATCCGAAAAGCCGAAATACCTTACCGGAATGTAAAAAAATAAGTATTCAGACTGTATTTTGATTTTTCGGAAAGCACTGCCGCCGCACGGTTTACATGCACAATATACAGCAAGGTATGTTGCAGGCGTAAAATCGGCGGCGGTTTCTTACATATACTGCGTTTTTACGAAAGCGCGCCCTACAAGCCCAAAAATTCATATACCTTTTGGGGCATCTGCTCCTTTTCACAGCTGTCATTAAAGCGGCTGACCGCGTTTTTAAGCCGGGCAAGCGACGCGGGCACGGCAACGCCCGTTTTTTCATTGAGTATATCAAAAAGCTCAAATTCGTTATCCACATCGGTATTGCCGCCGATTCCCTCGATAACGCTTTTGGGAAACTTATAAGGGCTGGCGGTAGACAAAATCACCTTTTTATTATCGCTGTGATAATTCATTGCAACGCGGTAGCCGACGGCTGTATGCGGGTCGATTACATAGTTATAGCGCGCGTATGCGTCACCGATTGCGGCAACGGTCTGCTGCTCGTTTGCAAAGCCTGCAAGGAATTCAGACTGAATTTTTTTGAGAATTTCACTGTCAACCGAATATTTTCCCTCGTCGGCAAGGCTTTGCATATATCCCGACACCTTTTTGTCATCATAGCCGCTCATAATATACAAAAGTCTTTCAAGATTGCTGGATATAAGAATATCCATGGACGGGGAAATAGTCGTGAAAAAGTCACGGTTTTTATCATAAACGCCTGTTTCGATAAAATCGGTCAGAACATTGTTTTTGTTTGAAGCGCACACGAGCTTACCCGCGGGAAGCCCCATCTTTTTGCGATATAGCCCGCGAGTATATCGCCGAAGTTGCCTGTCGGCACGATAAAGTCCAGCTTGTCCCCGATTTTAATATCGCCGCTGCCGACAAGGTCGGCATACGCCGAGAAGTAGTAAACAACCTGCGGCACAAGCCTGCCCCAGTTAATGGAGTTTGCGCTTGAAAAAACGTATCCGCCTTTTTCAAGGCGCGCTGTGACCTCGCTGTCGCCGAAAATCCTCTTAACCCCGCTCTGGCAGTCGTCAAAGTTGCCGTCAACGCCCATGACGCCCGTATTTTTGCCCTGCTGTGAGGTCATCTGCTTTTTCTGAACCTCACTGACGCCGCTTTTCGGGTAAAAAACAAGAATTTTTGTGCCCTCAACGTCGCAAAAGCCCTCCAGCGCCGCCTTGCCCGTATCTCCCGACGTCGCGACAAGAATGACGATTGTTTTATCCGACGAGCCTTTTTTCACGGCTGTTGTCAGAAGACGGGGCATTATTTGCAAAGCCATGTCCTTGAAGGCACAGGTCGGACCGTGCCACAGCTCAAGAACATAATTTTTATCGTCAAGCTTTTTTACGGGAGCAGGCGCGTCACCGCCGAATTTACGGGCAGTATACGCGCCGCAGACGCAGCTTTCAAGCTCCGCATCGGTATAGTCTGTCAGGAATTTGGAGAGAACAAGCTTTGCTCTTTGCCTGTAATCCATATCTGTCATAGCTTCAAGCTCAGATGCGCTGAGCTCCGGTATGCTCTCCGGCATAAAAAGCCCGCCGTCAGCCGAAAGCCCGCGCACAATTGCCTGCGCCGAGCTGATTTTTACTTTGCTGTCTCTTGTGCTTACATAGTTCATTTTTAAGTTTCCTTTACAGTGAGTTCAAAAATCTTTTTACGTTATTATAAAATAATTCATGCGGGATATCAAGCATTTTTATATCGCCGATATCATTTATCCCCTCGGGAAAGCTGTCGCAGCCGTCAAAGTCCGCACCGAGCGCCAAAATATGTTCGCCGCATAGCGCACGTACGTATTCAATATGCCCGTACAGGTCGGATACCGACGCATGCCCGCCGCGCTTTATAAACGGAGCGTACAGATTTATTCCCATAAGGCTGTTTTTCTCTATCAGCCGCATGATGGCGCCGTCTTTGAGATTGCGCGGACTGCCGCACAGCGAAAAACAATTTGAGTGAGTGGCAAGCGCGGGCAAATCGGTATTCAGTATATCCATGGCGCTGTTATGGCTTAAGTGCGACACATCCATTGCAATACCGTGCTCGCAGAGCATGGACGCGGTTTGCAGTCCCGGGCGTGTCAGCCCGCTGTCCGTTTTGCTCTGCGCACCTGCGCAAAGCGGACTGCCGCCGTTATAGCAAAGCGACAGGAAACGGATATGATTTTGCTCCAGATATACCGCTTTTTTCAGGTTTTCAGTGCGGCTTTCATCAAAAAAGCTGCCGCCCTCGACAGACAGCACTGCTAAAACTTTACCCTCTCTTTCAGCCTTTTGTATATCCGATTTTTTTCTGTAAAGCAGCAGCCTATCATGCTCTTGAATAATCCGCAGGAATTATCCAGCATACGGCAGAAAAAAAATCGAATTTGTCCGATACATGCTCAGGTATGTAGTGAGCAAAGGTCTGAATACAGGGCAAAAAGACCAAGACATTTGTCAAGGCTTACATGCAGGGACGGGGAGGTAAAATCCGTGCCGTCCGCAAAGCATTTGTAAAATGTATCGCAATGAAGATCTGCAAGCATTATGAACACCTCACGCCTCAAAGGCATTTTCTATATGATTTATTTTGCAGTGCACACCGTAAAGCTCAATCTCTATCACGTCAAAGCGTAAATCGGCGTCTGCAAGCTGCTTATTAATTATATAGAACTGTGCGGTTTTTATGATTTTTCTTTGCTTAAACGCATCGACAGAAGCGCCCGGTGTGTCAAGCGCGCCGCGGCCGCGGGTTTTCACCTCGGCAAAAACAAGCGTTTCGCCCTTTTTTGCAATAATATCAATTTCGCCGAAGCGCGAGCGGTAATTGCGCTCAAGCAGTCTGTAACCGTGAAGCATGAGATAGCGCGCTGCGGCGTTCTCACCCGTTTGACCCAGCCGCGTCATAATATTTTCTTCAGAAACGACATGCGGTGTATTTCGCACGGGCCGTATCTGCGCAGTGCCTCCGTGTGTGCTTTGGTACAGTAGCCCTTGTGCTTTTCAAAGCCGTACTGCGGGTATTTATCAGCTAAAGCGCAGATATATCTGTCGCGCGAGACCTTGGCAAGCACCGACGCGGCGGCAATAGAGGGCGAAATGCTGTCGCCCTTTACGACAGTACGGGTTTTACAGTCAAAGCCGCGCGCCGTGTTGCCGTCTATCAGCGCGATATCGACAGGCACGCCCAGTACCTCAACCGCACGGCGCATTGCAAGCATTGAGGCGTTTAAAATGTTGATTTGTTCAATTTCCTCAACCTCGGCAAAGCCGATTCCGTAATACAGCGCGTCGCTGACTATCTGCGAAAACAGCTTTTCGCGTTTTTTTTCGCTCAGCTTTTTACTGTCGTTAAGCTCCGGGTTTTTATAGTCGGACGGCAGAATTACAGCACCCGCATACACCCTGCCGCACAGGCAGCCGCGCCCCGCCTCGTCAACGCCGCAGATTACGCCGCAGCCGTTGGCGCGCTCTTCATTTTCTATAACAAATTCAAGCATTACGGCTCCTCCAGCGAAATTCTGCCGAGCTTGCCGCCGCGAAACTCGTCCAGCAGTATTTTTGCGCAGCGCTCATAGTCAAAATCGCCGCCGCGGAGAATAAAGCCGCGGCGCTTGCAAATCTTTTCGTAAATTTCAAGCGGCGCATCGCTCTCGCAAAGCTCAATATTATAGCGCTGCTCCAAAGCCGACGGATATTTTTCCCGAAGAAATTTCAAAAGCTCCAGGGCAAGCGTCTCGATATCGACAACATCGTCCTTGACAGCACCGGTAAACGCCAGATGAAGTCCGCAGCGCATGTCCTTAAATTTATTCCACAAAATCCCCGGAGTATCAAGCAGCTCAACGTCTGAGGAAAGCGTCACCCACTGACCGCCGCGGGTAACGCCCGGTCTGTCCTGCGCCTGCGCCGCGCGCCTGCCGCACAGCGAGTTTATAAGCGTGCTTTTTCCTGAATTGGGCACGCCGCAAATCATCATACGGATTGTTTTTTTCATGCCCTTGGCGGCATAGCGCTCGATTTTATCTGCAAGCGCCGCGCGAACCGCAGGCAGTATCTCCCTAACGCCCCTGCCCGTATTCAGCGCAGTGCATACGCACGCTCTGCCGTCGTTTTTAAATCTGTTTACCCAGCGTGAGGTGATATCGGGGTCGGCAAGGTCTGTCTTGGTTATTATCATCAGCCGCGGCTTGCCTGTCAGCAGACGGTCAAAGTCCGGGTTCTGCGAAGCGCGTATACAGCGGGCGTCCACCGTCTCCGCCACAATATCGACAAGCCCTATATTCTTTTCTATGTAGCGGCGGGTTTTGGTCATATGACCCGGAAACCACTGTATGTTCATTGCATCAAAGTCCGACATTTTATCCCCCTGCTATCTCACCGTACCGAAACGGGGAAACAGCCTAATTATCAATCTGCCCAGAATATCGTTTTTATGAACGGTTCCCACGCGCATATCGCGGCTGTCCATGGAATCGCCGCGGTTATCACCCATTACAAACACACAGTTATCCTCAACTGTATACGGCATAGGCGTCGTCATTTTTCGGGTATCTATATCGCCGATATAGTCCTCAGGCAGCTCCTTGCCGTCAACAAAAAACACGCAGGTCGTCGCTGATATCAACCGTCTGACCCGCCGTGGCAATCACGCGCTTTACAAGAACCTCGTCCTTATAATCATTATAAAAGCAGATAATGTCGCCGGGCTTGGGGTCATAGAAAAGACCGGACACAACAAGGCGCTCGCCGTTTTTGAGCGTCGGGTACATTGAGTCGCCGCTGACAACGAATATCCTGAAAATCAAGGTGAAAATAACCAGCACGCAGACTGCGGAAAGCACGACGGAGTCGAGCAGTTCATACAGCTCTGAAAGCCAGTTTATTTTTGTTTTGGTTTCATTTTTTTCCATCAGGCACACCTCGGGTATTATGATTATTACATATTATATATTATAACAGCAGCTTTTTCCATAGTTTTATAAAAAAAAGACGGCAAAGCCGCCTTTTTATTTTGTCTTTTATTTAATTGAATTATAAAGCTGTGTTATCTCATCAGCGTCATCAGGGTCAATATATGTCATATCAAGCGTGCCGTCGTCAAGTATCAAAGCGCAGCCCTGAGTACCGCCCGAAAACATTTTATAATGAGGGTTATCGTTTTCTCTTACAGACGTGCCCTCCTTCAGATATATAAAGTAGCTTCTGCCCTTTTCGAGAGTGATTTCATCGCTTGAATAAATAATATTGTCACGCACGCCGCCCCTTGTGCGAATTGCAACACTGTCCGATACGCTGCCCTTGGCAACCTTTAACGGAGTAACATAGCGGTCAATAAAAGATTCTCCGGCATATGAAGCGGGAGCTGTTTCATCAGGCAAAACCTGCACCTCCTGCCCGTCATAACGGCATATCATTATGACGCTTGCCTTATCTTCAAGCTCATCGGCAGAATAATCAATGTAGCTGCTGAGCTTGGAATCAACTATCATTCCGTCCACGATTTTTGCAGAGTCAGTCACATTACCGGCACTGTCCTTATTCCTTTCGGCAGCATCTGACACTGTATCATTTGAATCAGGTTCATTATCGTTTACTGTCAAAGCGTCAGTATCAGGATTTGTTTCACCGTTCACATTTTGCTGCTCGCAGGCTGTGTCTGCACCGCCGGTCGGCACACCTTCGGTATCCAGCTCCGACGCCCTCTTACAAGAGCTGACAGATAACAATACTGCCGCAAGGACTAATAAAGAAATAATCTTTTTCATATTTTCCCTCCGCTTTAAGTATTAATTTACTTATATATGTATCAAAACAGCTGAAATGTTGCAGAATTTCAAAAATTCGTTGCAGTTATCCGTTTTTTGTTGAATATGTATACTTTCATGTTGCATTTTTATACAAAACAAACAAAGAGGACACAGCAGTACTGTGTCCTCTTTCAACGAAAGTGATTAAATTACTTAAGCTCAACCTTTGCGCCGGCTTCCTCAAGCTTTGCCTTGATAGCGTCGGCATCTTCCTTGGAAGCGCCCTCTTTAACAGCCTTGGGAGCACTCTCAACAAGCTCCTTGGCTTCCTTAAGACCAAGACCCGTAATCTCACGGACAACCTTGATTACGTTAATCTTCTTATCGCCTACCTCGGCAAGGATTACGTCAAATTCTGTCTTCTCGGCAGCAGCATCTGCTACGGGGCCGGCAGCAGCAACAGCTACGGGAGCCGCAGCGCTTACGCCGAACTCTTCCTCGATTGCCTTTACGAGGTCTGCAAGCTCCATTACGTTAAGAGCCTTGATATCTTCAATAAATTTTGCAATATCTGCCATGATAAATATCCTCCGTTAAATAAATTTTAATTTAAACTGAATTATGCAGGCGTTGACTCGCTCTTGAGTCCGCAACAGCCTGGAGTGCGCGCGCAAGACCGGAAATATTTCCGTTGAGCGCATAGAGCAGCATACAAAGAAGCTGTTCCTTGTCGGGCATCTTTGAGAGCTTTTCAACCTCAGCTACGCTGATGACCTTGCCCTCCATAAAGCCGCCCTTGATTTTGAAATTATCGTTTTTCTCGGCATACTCACCGATAATTTTAGCCGCAGAAACGTGGTCAGCCGAAACAGCAAGAGCGGTCGTTCCGTTGAGAATATCGTCAAGACCGTCAATGCCCGCCTCTTTAGCGGCAAACCTTGTCAGTGTGTTTTTGACAACACCGTACTGAACGCCTGCTTCTCTGAACTTCTTGCGAAGTGCAGTATCGTCTGCAACATTTATACCGCTGTAATCAACGAACACGCCTGTTGTAGCGTTTTTGAGCTGCTCGGAAAGCTGAGCAACCACCTGCTGCTTTGCTTCCAATACCTGTTTGCTTGGCACTGTATTTCACCTCCGTTAGATTTTGCGCCGCTGTCTGCCCGATGCTTTAAGCAAAAGACATACTGCGGCAAAATAAAATGCTCCCGACGCAGTAAACGCGCGCGGGAGCATAAAAAGCACTAAATAATCAGATAATCATAAAGAAATCGTCAAAATAGTAAAATATCTCCTCGGCGGGCGTATTAAGCGAAAAATCGCACCTGCTGTCTTTGAAGTAATTATTTACCTGATAATATTAACACACCTTCAGCAGTATGTCAATACATTATTGATATTTGCTTGTGTTGACCTTGATGCCGGGGCCCATTGTGGACGCAACAACACAGCTCTTGATATACTGACCCTTGGCGGCTGACGGTCTTGCCTTAACGATAGCGCCGATAAGCGTATCGAAGTTATCGCTCAGCTTTTCCTTGCCGAAGGATACCTTACCCATCGGGCAGTGGATAATATTTGTCTTATCCAGTCTATACTCGATTTTACCTGCCTTGATTTCGGAAATTGCCTTGGCAACGTCCATTGTAACGGTACCAGCCTTAGGGTTAGGCATAAGACCCTTAGGACCGAGAACACGACCGAGACGGCCGACAACGCCCATCATGTCGGGAGTTGCAACAACAACGTCAAACTCAAACCAGTTCTCATTCTGAATTTTCGGGATAAGGTCGTCTGCACCGACATAATCGGCACCTGCCGCCTTTGCCTCATCAGCCTTATCGCCCTTTGCAAAAACAAGAACGCGCGTGGTCTTGCCTGTGCCGTGCGGAAGAACGACAGCACCCCTGACCTGCTGGTCTGCGTGACGGGAGTCAACACCCAGCTTTACGTGAATTTCAACGGTCTCATCAAATTTAGCCTTTGCAGTCTGCACTACAAGGTCCATAGCCTCTGACGACTCGTACTGCTTTGCAGAGTCGACAAGCTTCTCGCTTTCGAGATATCTTTTTCCTCTTTTCACTTGTTAATTCCTCCAATCGTGGTTATTACGGAAATTTCCTCCCACCTGCAAAAAGTGATTATTCCTCTACGGTAATACCCATGCTTCTTGCAGTGCCTGCGATCATGCTCATCGCAGCCTCAACATCAGCTGCGTTGAGGTCGGGCATCTTTGTCTCTGCGATCTGCTTAACCTGGTCGCGGGTGAGCTTTGCGACCTTGGTCTTGTTCGGTACGCCCGAACCGCTCTCGATGCCCGCCGCCTTTTTAATAAGGACGGCCGCAGGCGGAGTCTTTGTTACAAAAGTGAAAGAATGATCCTGAAAAACAGTGATTACGACGGGAATAATGTATCCGATGTCGTTCTTTGTTCTTTCGTTAAACTCCTTTGTAAATGCCATGATGTTAACACCGTGCTGACCGAGTGCCGGACCGACAGGCGGTGCAGGAGTGGCTTTACCTGCGGGAATCTGAAGTTTGATATAGCCTGTTACTTTTTGTGCCAACTTGAACACCTCCTAAAAAAATGTGGTAAAATAGCGGAAAGATATTCTCTCCTCCCACCTGCGGCGAAAACGCCGCTATATAAACGCGGCTAAAGCTGCCGCAGTTTACACTAAACTCAACCAATATAAATAAAACTTACTTTACGGGCGTCACCTGGTCAAACGCCAGCTCAACCGGAGTTTCCCTGCCGAACATGGAAACAATGACCTTCAGCCGCTTAACGTCGTCGAACACCTCGTCAACAACGCCCATACAGCCTGTAAAGCCGCCCTCAATAATTTTGACACTGTCGCCCTTTGCAAACTCGTCGGCATAGACTATCTGCTCGACGCCGAGCTTTTTAACCTCCTCCTCTGACAGAGGAATGGGCTCCGTTGTCGCGCCGACAAAGCCCGTAACTCCGCGGGTATTGCGCACGATAAACCATGTGTCGTTTGTCATTATCATTTTAACAAGAATATAGCTCGGAAAGATTTTGCGTTCATGGGTTTTTTCACCCTTTTCCGTCTTTTCGACAACAGTCTCCGTGGGAACCCTGATATCCATTATCATATCTTCGAGCTTTCTGTTCTCGATAATTTTTTCAAGGTTTTCGGCGACCTTGTTTTTTTCGTAGCCGGAATAGGTATGTACCACATACCACTGTGCACTGTCAGACATACTTATTACTCCTCACGTCAAATAATCGGACGCCGCCTTATAAAAGCCCCGCCAGACCATCCAATGCAAGCATAAGTCCGTTGGTAAACAGAAAATCCAGCAGCCATACAAATACACCGACAACAGCGACGGTAACAATAACTATAATGGTATTGTTGAGCACCTGCTTGGGCGTCGGCCAGATTATTCTTTTGAAAGTCTCAATCCTGACTTCCTTGAAAAAGCCGCCGATTCTCTTAAAAATACCGCGCTTTTCCTTTTTAACCTTTTCTGCCATTTTGGCTCCTCCTTAACAAACTAAATGAGTATTACTTAGTTTCTCTGTGCAGCGTATGCTTTTTGCAGAATCTGCAATACTTGTTCATTTCCAGTCTGTCCGGATCGTTTTTCTTATTTTTAACCGTGTCATAATTTCTCTGCTTGCATTCCGTGCAGGCAAGTGTGATTTTTACACGCATATTCGGCACCTCCTGTTTTGCCTCCCTGATTATATTATAGGGTAGATTTTTTTGCACAAAAAAATAAACCCTATGACAGGTAAAAAGATTATATCACAGCAAATTTTGATAGTCAATACATTTTTTTAAAAAACTGCCGCCGCATATCGACTGCGGGCAATTAATTGCTTGACTACGCAGGTATTATATAATATAATGTTGGCGATTAATTACAAACGGGTGGTTTTTATGCAGAAAAACGTCTTGATACTGACAATGTCGCTCAATATAGGCGGTGCGGAGACGCATATTTTTGAGCTTGCAAACGCACTGGCGGCGCGCGGGAACCGCGTCACCGTATTTTCCGCGGGCGGCGTATACGCGGACAAGCTGCGTGAAAACGGAATAGAACATATAAATGCACCGCTCAACAAAAAAGACCCCATAAGTCTCAGACGCTCATATAAAATCGTAAGCAAGTTTGTAAAAGAAAACAGACCCTGCGTAATCCACTCCCACACAAGAATTTCAAACTTTACCGCCCGCGCCGTCTCAAAAAAGTACCGTGTGCCGTTCATATCGACCGTACACTTTAATTTCAGCACGGGGTTTTTGCAGCGCGCGCTCACCCGCTGGGGGAACAGGGCGCTTGCCGTCAGCGACGACCTTATGGAGTATACGGCAAAGGAATACGGCTTTGACAGAGACAGGATAAGAGTCACCGTAAACGGAATTAACCTCAATACCTTTCGCAAGAACCGCCTGCCCGATTTCAAGCGTGAGCTGGGCATCGGAAAGGACTCCAAAGTGATTTTATGCGTGTCCCGGCTTGACGCCGTGGCGGGCGACCATGTTCTGCACGTTCTGAAAATGGCTGAGCAGATTTACAATGACACTCCGCACAGCAGCATCGTCATTGTCGGCGGCGGCTCAAGATATGAGGAATTTTGCAAAATCGCCGACGGCATAAATGCAAAAACAAGAAAGAATTTCATCACAATGACAGGCCCGCAGACGGATATTTACCGCTACTGCAACATAGCAGACCTGTTTATCGGCATTTCCCGCTCGGCGCTTGAGGCAATGGCATGCGAGGTGCCCGTTATTTTATTGGGCAACAGCGGATACCTGGGCATGTACGGGAAGGATACAAAAGAGGCGTGCATCGAGACAAACTTCACCTGCCGCGGCTGTCCCTACCCCGATGACAGTGAGATAACAGAGCTTGTGCGTGACATTCTTGCAAATCCGGACAAGTACGCGGAGCATACCGAAGCTGCGCTGAGCATTGTCAAGACCAGATATTCTGTCGAAACAATGGCAAAGGACGCCGAGCAGAGCTACTGTGAAGCACAAAAGGATGTGCGTCCTGTCGACTTTGTGCTGTGCGGATATTACGGCAGACATAACCTCGGCGACGACATGGCGCTCAAGGCGTTTGCCGACAACATGACAAACCGCTGCGGCGCGGACAGCATAACACTGATTTCCGCCGACCCGAAAAACACAAAATGCAAATATGTCGATAATGTCGTGCACCGTTTCAATCTCCGAAAAATTTACGCTATCATGAAAAAAACAAACGTGTTTGTTCTCGGCGGCGGCTCAATTTTACAGGACGCAACATCTTCGCGCTCGATGTTTTATTACACGCACATTGCAGGAAAAGCCAAGGATTTCGGCTGCAAGCTGATGCTGTACGGCAACGGTGTAGGGCCATTTATAATAAAAAAGCACAACAGAGTCCGCGCCGTAAAGCTTTTAAACAGAGCGGATATGATAACCGTGCGGGACAGGCGTTCCCAGGTGTATATGCGTTCAATCGGAGTAAAGAACGAAAACATCATGCTGACGGCAGACGAGACGTTTACACTGAACAAAGACGTTATCGCAGAGCAGTACGACGGGCTCGGCGACGGAAAATACATGTGCATCAACCTGAGAAACTCTGACATAAACGATGCGTTTATACAGGGCTTTTCGGAATTTCTCAACGAGACCGCGGAGAAATACGGCTACATTCCCGTACTGCTGCCCGTGCATTACAGCAAGGATATCTCCATATTGACGCATATTGCGGGGCTTCTTACCTGCAAGCATGTGCTGATTGACAAAACTCTGCCGCACCGCCAGACGCTGAGTATACTGAACAAATGCGACGTCACCGTGATGGAGCGGCTGCACGCTGTAATTTTCAGCTGCATTTACAGCAAGCCGTTTCTGGCGGTAAACTACGACCCGAAGGTTCTGTCCTTCTGCATAGAGATGGGAATGGAGGACTACGTTATAGGTCTTGCCTCATTTGACAAGAAAAAGATAACCGAGCAGTTTGACCTGCTTATGAAAAACAAAAATCAGCTGCAAAAAACGCTCAGCGAAAAGGCAACGGCAAAACGCGAGCTTGCACAGCTTAACGCAGAATGCGCGTACACGCTGTTAAAGCTGAGGTGATATGCGGTGAAGATACTTGGAATAGATTACGGTGACAGGCGAACAGGCGTCGCGGTGTCGGACGACTCGGAATTTCTGGCAAGCGGCGTCACTACCGTAAAGGGTACGGACATGGACGGCACCGCATTGAAGATTGCGAAAATATGCAGGGAGCAGAGCGCGGGCAAAATTGTGCTCGGACTTCCGAAAAACATGGACGGAAGCGAGGGCTTCCGCGCCGAGCACACGCGGGATTTCGGTCAAAGACTTGCCGCACTGCTGCCTGATATCGAGCTTGTTTACTACGACGAGCGCATGACTACCATGGCAGCCGCGCAGTACATGAATATAAACCGATGTGCGCGGCAAAAAGAGAAAAGACAGCATAGACCTGCTGGCAGCAAAAATAATCCTGCAGGACTATCTTGATTCAAAACGATGAAAGGAAAATCACCCGAAAGGATATTCGCGCTCATCTTGAAAAAGACAGCGCTTTCACTCAGCTTTGCCGCTCTTATCCCTGCGCTGACAGCTTGCTATGGGGCGCCCGCGGGCGAAAGCCGAAACCTGTTTTCAATGGATACGGTAATGACAATGACCGCATACGGAGACAACGCCGCCTCGGCGCTGACGCAAGCCGAGCAGAAGATAAAGCAGCTGAACGGGCTTTTTTCGGTGACAGATGAAAACTCCGAAATTTACAGGATAAACGAATCCGAACAGCCGATAAATGTCAGTGCGGATACAAAAAATGCAGTTATAAGGGCATTGCAGGCAAATGAACTGACAGGCGGCGCATTTGATATAACCCTGCGTCCCGTGTCGAAGCTGTGGGGATTTACAAGCAGCAGTGCGCATGTGCCGGAAAAGGAGCAGATTACGGCGGCACTGAAAAAAACAGGAAAAGACCTTATAAGCATTTCGGAAAATCAGATAAGCTGCGGCGGCGAGCTGGATTTGGGAGGCATAGCAAAAGGCTATGCCGCGGCATGTGTGCGTGAAATATTTGCTTCAAACGGCATAGAGCACGCGGTCGTATCTCTGGGCGGCAACGTCATGCTGTGCGGGACAAAGCCCGACGGTCAGCCGTGGAACGTGGGCATTATTCACCCCTCTGAACAGGATATGCTTTTGGGTACTTTAAAAGCAAGCGATACGGCAGTCGTAACATCGGGAATGTACGAGCGCAATTTTGAGCAGGACGGCAAAATATACCATCACATTATCGACCCCGAAACAGGCTATCCGGCAGACAGCGGTATAATTTCGGCTACAGTAATCACAAAAGACGATACGCTTGCCGACGCACTTTCCACCGCACTGTTTGTCATGGGGCCGCAGCGCGCATACGAGCTGTGGCAAAAGCAGGACGGGTTTGAAATGATACTTGTCACAGACAGCACCGTCATGGTAACGGAGGGGATTTTCAGCGATTTCGAGCTTGAGGACAATTCATTCACGCTTGAAAAAATAGAAAAAAATAACACAACATAATACAACCATCCTCTGCATATATAATACTAAAGTATGGCAAAGGATGGTTTTTTCAATGTACTACACCTGCGACGAGAGGGCTAAGGAGTTTGCCCGCTACATAATAGATAACAACGCAACGGTGAGAAAAACAGCCGGTGAGTTCAAAATATCAAAATCCACCGTTCACAAGGATGTGAGCTACCGCCTGAAATCAATAGACTACGAGCTCTACAAGAAGGTCAAGGCAGTACTGGACAAAAATTTGGAGGAGCGGCATATACGCGGGGGCATCGCCACAAAGAACAAATACAAATCAATGCAGAAGACATAAGCGGCAAAAAGCTTTGATTTCTCTGCTCTGACACCTTTTCACTGCATTTGCATTGTGTCGGCGGGGCGTTTTTAAAAAAATAAACGGGCTGAAATAATTCAGTCCGTCAATTTTTTTATAAAGCTTTCTTGGCAGTCTCAACGAGTGCCGCAAACGAATTCATGTCCGAAACGGCAATTTCAGCAAGCATTTTTCTGTTAAGAGTAACGCCGGCTTTTTTAAGACCGTTCATAAACTGCGAATAATTAATATCATTCATTTTGCAGGCTGCCGAAATACGGGTAATCCAAAGGGAACGGAAATCGCGCTTTTTCTGCTTTCTGCCTATATAGGCGTTTGTGAGCGAACGCATAACCGCCTGATTAGCCGTTCTGAACTGCTTGCTCTTAGCGCCGTAAAAGCCCTTTGCGAGCTTTAAAATCTTTTTTCTTCTCTTGCGGGTTGTGACCGCGCCTTTAATCCTTGCCATTTATTTTGTTCCTCCGACAGTAATTATTTATAAGGAATGAGCTTTTTGATAGCCTTAACGTTTGTCACGTCGGCATAAGCCTCTTTACGAAGTCCTCTTTTACGCTTTGTAGACTTTTTGTTCAGAATGTGCGAGCGGAACGCATGCGCTCTCTTAATCTTTCCGCCTTTAGTGATTTTAAATCTCTTTTTGGCGCCTGTATGAGTTTTGATTTTACCCATTTGTTTTGCCTCCCTTATTTTTTCTTCAGCGCCGAACCGGGCGCTAAAATGAGTGTCATATTTCTGCCTTCGATTTTCGCGGGCTTTTCGATTACCGCATCGTCTCCGAGGAGCGCTACAAAACGGTCGGCGATATCAAAGCCAAGCTCAGTATGCGCAAGCTCTCTGCCCTTGTACTTGACGACAACCTTTACCTTATCACCGTTTCGCAGGAACTTGAGTGCATGCGACGCCTTTGTCTGCAAATCGTGCACGTCTATTTTCAGAGTAAGCTGTATTTCCTTGATAGAAATAACATTTTGATTTTTTCTGGCTTCCTTCTCTTTTTTCGCCTGTTCATAGCAGTATTTACCGTAGTCTATGATTTTACAGACGGGCGGAACCGCCTTAGGCGCGATTTTAACAAGATCGAGATTCCTCGATTCTGCGATTTTAAGCGCTTCCGACGATTTCATAATACCGAGCTGTTCACCGCTTTCATCAACAACTCTGACTTCCTTGTCCCTAATAGCCTCGTTAATCAGTAAATCCTTTGCGTTTATACCCGCACACCTCCAAAGCAAAATTGCAATAAAAAAACGAGCTGACACGCCCGTTCACAATATCCAAGCCACACAAAATACACACGGCTTCAATATTAACCATAACGTGCCGAATAACGCAGTATGGTGAGAACAGGCATATGTTCTGCTTCTTTTTGCCCATATATATTATCACCTTTAAACGGCTTTGTCAATACAAAAATTCAAACTTTGCCCGCACGGCAACAAAAAATAAAAAAATGTCTTTACAAATCGTTTTTCCTGCTGTATAATATATAGGCATTTGCTGATGTAGCTCAGTAGGTAGAGTGCATCCTTGGTAAGGATGAGGTCGGCAGTTCGACTCTGCTCATCAGCTCCAGTCCGCCGTAAGCGTTTGTGCTTACGGCGGTTTTTATTTTACCGTGCGGCATAAATAAAAAAGGCCGCGTCTTTTACGCAAGCCCGTATACCGACTATTCCAGCATGTCGCATATTATATCAATCAGGTGGACTACATCAACGCCGAATCTGTTGCAGTCATCCGCCAGCTTTTCAGCCCTGTACCGTTCACAGAAAATATTCTTGACGGAAATAATAATTTTTCTGCCGTTTACGGCATCTACGCCGTAAACGACATGCCTATCCCCCCTGCTCGTCAACAATGACAGCAGAATTAACCCTATATATATAATGGCTCATACCTCCGCATTAGTATCCAAAAAGTTCCGATACAGTACAGCCGAGATATGCCGCTATCTTCTGCAGCAGTGTGCTCAGCCTTGGGTCACCGATAATATTTTCCATATTACTCAGTGTTTTCGTACTGATGCCGCACTTCTCCGAAAAAACTATCTGTGTTTCCTGTGAGTCATTTCTGGCACTTATCAGTCTTTCAGCCAGTACAACATTTTCCGTCATTTTCTGACACCCTATACGATTATATAATAAAGTGATATATACTGTCTAAGTAATATAATACTTATTTTTTACCTAAAATTACATTTTATGTCAGAAATTATTCGAGGTTTTAGAGATTATATCAAAAATTGCCCGGCTTTTATGTTATTTTAATGACAGCCAATCAAAGTTTAAGCGGCAGGTTTAAAGTATCTCCATACTCTCAGGATAAATATTGCGGGCTTTTTTTCAAATCCGGAAAATCGCGCAGCTCAGTAGAGTCAACGGAAAACCTTATCGTGTCGCCCACATTTAGATTATCATACATTCCGGCTTTGTAAAAAATCCAATGCGTTTCCTCTTCGGATACGTTTTCATTTAGGCGCAGCAGTCCGTTTAGCTTGTAGCAGCGGTATGCCGCCGGAGTATTGCGCACCTTGATTATTTTTGCAACATAGCATCCGTTTTCGTCTTTTTTCAATCATATTAACCTTATTCCGAGAGCTCATATATCTGTCCAATGCCCGACTGAATTCTGCAAAGCTCTCATTCAATGCAATTTTCAAGCGCCTTAGCTCCTCATAAAGGTTCATCATATCTTCTTTACTGTCACGGCGCAGCATTTGCAGCCCCATCAAGGGCGTGTCATTCAAATCGCAATAGCGCAGCGGCGGCGCTATCAGGGGAATAATTTTGCCCGTCATGCACCATGCCGCTCCCATTTCGGCAACGCATGATATACTTTTCAGATAGTACGGAGTAATAAAGCAAATCACCTTTTGACAGTCCTTCAGCTTCTCTTTGATTTTTTCCATAAAGTGCTCTCCCGCCGAAAACGTGCCGTTTTGCGAGGTGCAAAAAATATCGCTGCGCGCAACTCCCATGCCGAGAACAAGAAAATCAATCAGCTGTTCAACCTCCGCTTTATCGTTTGTACTGTGACTTATAAATAATCTGCTCATTTTATACTCCCTCTTTTTCCTTAATTTGATTTAATATTTTTTCCTTTCGGCTTTTATATGTTTTTTCAGCTTCAGACAGTGACTGCCTGTATTCGATAAACACAGCTTTAAGACCGGCGCCGATTTCAGCGGCAAAGCCGTTATCATACCGTTCAACAGTCAGCTGCTCCAAATTTCTGCTGCCCAGAACCCGTATGGTAGTTCCCGTCTGAATTAATTCAAGAGCTTGCCTGCCTCTTTCGGAAATCAAATACTCATACAGCAAATAGGGCGGATATTTATCGGGCTTCACCCGTATAATCGTGAGATTACCGCTTATATAGGCAGGCGGCGGGTCGGGCGGAACAACGGCAATTTTCAAGACGGCGCCCTTGCAGGTAATTATTAAGTCATCTTCACGAATACGGTATTTTTGTTCCCACTCCGATTTACGAACCTCTATCTCATCTGCGCCTTCATAACGTATTACGCCGTTTTGTATATTGCGTACATTTAACAAATACCGCTGCCCGTGCGACGGCAAATCAGAGACGTTCTGAAGTCCGCGAATAACCTCTGCAACCTCACCGAGCTTCAGCTTTTCATCTGACCTACGATACCCTGTCAAATAAATGGGAGGATAAAGCGAATATGCGTTTTTCCTTATGCTCTCGGCATCAACTGTCTTTGCCCATCTGCCTTCGCCTCGAAATTGTCTGTACAGGTCGGCAATTCTTATTATTCCCTCATCAGACAATTTGCAAATACGCTGACTATCCCGCTCCGCAAAAGAGCCAAGCTCCGCAAAAAGCACTTTTTCGCGGCGCTTAGAATTGCGTTTTTTTTCACAGACAAGCAATTCCATCGGCAGGTTATGCTGAGGGTAGATACCGCTCGGAATATGAATTACGGCGTCCAGCCAGTCATTTTCAATCAAATGCTTTCGCAGAAAATACTCATTTTTACGCACCAGCGCTCCTTTTGTAACCAACAGAAATGCACGGTCTGCGTCATTCATTCGCTCCAAGGTCTGCTGTATCATAAACCAGTCGGCATAAATGCTGCTTTTGGCATCGTCGGAAATGAACCGTATCTCAGGGGGTGTGTGGAATAGTCCTGCTCCCTATAAGAGGGAAATCAGCCACGTACACCCGTGCCTCCTTTTTTTCGTCGTTTTCCGCTTTAAAAACATTCATTATATTTTGTTCCGACACAGAAAAACGGGGGATATCGCAAAGAAACAGGAACAAACGGGAAAATGCGCATAAATAGCTGTTCATTTCTTCGCCGAAACATGCAATTTCAGGATTGCTGCCCATCTCATTCCAAACCTGTATTCCCAGCGAAAAGGTGCCGCAGCAAATATCAGTAATTTCCCGGGCTTTTCTCTGCGCAGCCAGTACCGCAATCAGGGCTCTCACGCTGCGCGGCGTCACAGCGCAAACAGAAGCGGCTTCAAAATTCAAAAGTATTTCCGCCTGTCGGCGCAGCCATAGCGGCGTTGCGCAGTTTTTCCGATTAAGCTCTGAATTCAACCTTTTCACATCACCGAGCAGCTCCTGATTATGATTTAAAATACTCCACGGCATTGCCGAATTAAAAGTAACGGCGGCGTCTTTAATTTCATACCCCGGTATACCTTTAAACAGCTTAGGCAGCAAGCCCTCCAATTCACAGTCCGGACTAAGCTCAATGCCAAACTTATGGCAGAACCTTTGAACAAACGCAATATACAGCATTAATTTCTGCCCGTCCTCACCCGGCAGCTGCCGGTAATGACTGTCCAAAAATAAATATAATTCAGAAACCATTTGATTTTCACCCTCTTGATGTAATTATACAGCAACGGTTTATATTTGTCAATAGGTATTTATATACCTAAAAAATTAATGACAGAAGAGCGAAGGTATTTGATAAAGCCGCCGTGATAACGGCACTGAATCTGGCGTGCTTTTACGGCGGCTCTATAAAGAAAGTCTGAAAATACAGCTATAAAACCGACGTTTGGGCAAGCTCCTTTTCCTCGTCGCTGACCTCGGCGCAGTCTGCCGCCGGCTCCTCCTCGTAATACTCATCCTCAACGGGACGCCACGCCTGACCGAACTTCACATCCTTAAAAAGCGCCGCAAGACCCGTAATCTGTTTCAAGCGCAAAATCTCATCCCTATCCATTCCCAGGTGCTTGGAAATCCATGCGTCGGATCTGCCCAGCTCATGCAGCTCTTTGACAATGTTGCTCATAAGGTCAACATCGTGAGAACCGCGCGCCCTGTTATGGCGAATAGTACTTGCCATACGGTTATCAAGACGCTTATTGATTACAGATACAGGAAGTCTGCCGTTTTCACGCTCGCGGATATCGGGATAATCCAGCATCACCCTGTAACGGTGAAAGCCGTCAACGATAACATAGATATCCCTGTTTTTGACGTAATAGCACACAATCGGCATGGTATAGCCGTCCTCCCTGATGCTGTCATAAAGCAGCTTCATCTCGGGAGGCGCAACGGAATTCGGATTATATGTATTCGGCACAATCTTTTCAATCGGCACCGAAATCACATTGTATACGGGACTTTTGAAAGCCATAATCATTCACCCACCTTACTGTATTTGCGTTTAAGCACATCTACTTTTCTCTGCTGCTCTTTTGTCAAGCCGAAGCCCATAAAACGGCAGGTATGGTCGTTTTTAAGAATACAGTAGCACATTCTTTTCCAGCTCGGAATATCCTTTGTTGATTTGATATCGTCCGTATGGTCGGGAATTTTGCCGATAAAAATAACACGGGAGTTTTTCATAACGGTATAGTTTGAAACGCCGTTTCTACGGACGTTATAGCCTCGGTCGATAAGCTCCTGTATCACGCGCTCATCTAAGCCCCCGCCTGTCTTGTGCCAAAAATCAACAGAGGTTTTAAACTTTTTGATATAGTTGTTTCGAAGTCTTACAGGCAGAGTATCAAGCAAAAACTTTGTATAAGACTCCCAGGTGTGTCCCTCGGGCAGCGTCAGACTGCGATAGCCGAGCGCCTTTGTTTTACCGTAAATAGAGCCGAAGTTTGCGCCGCGCACACGCCCGACCAGCCTTGCCCACATTTCGGGGTCAATCACACGGTACAGATTAAGGCTGTCCTTTGCATAATCGTTGAAAGGAGAGGCAACGCGCATCTGATCCGGCTTCAGTCCCGCCATATAGTAAAGGTCGTAAAGCTTATTGTAATCATAGCCGAACAGGTAATTGGCATGCCAAACGTCGCTGTTTGACCAGTCGTATATAGGCGACGCCGACCAAACATCCTTGAACTGCCTGCTTATCCAGCACTCGCCGTTATAGCCGTACTTTTTATTGAGAATACTGCTGTAACGCTGGAGTGATTCATCGGTACGAATGCCCAGCAGACAAACCGTTTTTTTACCTCCGTGAGACTTGCGGTACCAGCGTCCGAACTGTCTGGCAAGATCCTCCTGGTGCATACGGTATTTATAAGTGGTAATGGGATTATTCTGCATATTGACTACAAAATCATGCCGGGGCATAGGACGGCACCATGCCTCCTCCATGCTGTCATCCCACGGATACCAGTACATCTGATAGCTGCTCAGCGCCGTTCTGACCGCCATAGGCAAGCAGACCCAATATGGCTCCGTCTCATCCTTGATTCGATTAAAGGTCCGCTCGACATACTCCGTTGTTACGGTGTACTGCGCCTCAAAATCCTGATGGAAAACGCCGATTTTCTTATTCGGGTAATATTTTTTCTGAAAATCCAGCGTCAGATTTAAAAGCAGACCGCTGTCCTTGCCGCCCGAAAAGGAGACAAAAATATTGTCAAATTCCTCGAATATATACCTAAGCCTGTCCTGAAGGGCATCGTACACATTCTGCCCCGTATATTCCCGTGTCATGTACATGTTTACCTGTCCCTCCATGGGGTACATTTACCAAACGGCAGTGCGGCTGCCGCAAAATTTGTGTGAGAGCGTCATCCTTGACAGCAGAGCAGGCTGCGACAATGCCTGCCCCGGCAAAAGCAAAAAAATTCCTATTTTTTTACGTTTAATAATTATAATCAAAACGTCGGGTTTTGTCAAATTTTTCATATATTACATTATAATACCGAAGTGCGAAAAGACACGTTTCAAGGCGTTAAACAAAACGACCTGTCAAAAAAGACAGGTCGTTTATTATTAAATTTATTTATACGGTTAACCGCCGATTATTTTCTGGAACCAAATCACATCATATGATTTGCAAAACTTAATGCCGCAGCCGCTGAAATGACCGACAGCCTCAAAGCCCTGCTTTAAGTGAAACCTCACGCTTGCATTATCAAGATGAAAATCCTCCTTCTCCGTATACGCAACGCACGCATAAAGATGGGTAATACCGCGTAACAGCAGCTCCTTTTCCATCCGATTGTAAAGAAGGCTGCCTATTTTGCGTCCGCGGCAGTCGGTGCGCACATACACCGAAAGCTCAACCGAATGCGCATATGCCGCACGGTTTTTCAGCGCGCCCGCATAGGCATATCCCACAGGCTGCCCGTCGATGCACGCCGCAATATACGGATAGTGCTTCAAAGTATTTGAAATCCTACCTTCAAATTCACTGACGGAAGGCACCGTATACTCAAAGGTAACAGCAGTATTTTCAACATACGGCGCATATATTTCAAGCAGCCGTGCCGCGTCATTCACCGTAGCAGAACGTATTTCAATGTCAAAATTATCACTTGTATTCATCTATTATTTTATAAATCGCAGACTTTGCCGCGTCATACCGTGCGGCGTATTTTTCATCGGACTCCGCCCGTTTTGAATCGTACACCCGAAGGCAGAGAAAATACGTATTACCGCCTTCATCAAATCCGTTTACCGCGGTGAGCATGCCGCTTGCGGCAGCATTAAAGCAATCGTCCTTCAGATACTCCGACTCACCAGCAGCGCTGATATCCGCGAAAAATCCGCCCGCCTTCAGCTCATTGTAATTCTGCTCATCAATAAGATATATAAGATGATTTCCCGCGGCAAGATTTGCAGAGCGCGATGCGTTTGCGGCGTTTGCCTCCTGAAGCGTACTGCCGTAATTTATCGCCACAACCTGCGAGCTTGAAATTCCGTCGCCGTTCACATCGCTTGCATAGCCGTCAAAAAAAACGGACAGCCCCTCAGTCTGATAATGACTGCCGGCAGCGCCGTGAGTCATAAACAGCACGCCCACATCATAGTCCTGCTTTTCCGAACAGCTTTTTATGACGGCGCACAGAGCGACAACCGCCACGATTCCCACAAGCACATAATACTTATAATAATACCAAAAATCGGCTATTGTCTTAATCTTTCCCTTTATCACAGCAGCGCTCCCCGACCTTAGTTATCCGTCGTATCTGAAAAACGGCATCGGCTTTAGCTTAAACATATTCATTTCATGCAGTCTGTCAATGCGCGCTTTTATCCCGGCGTCTTCGATTTCTCCCGTGCGGATATATCTGTCCAGCACGGCGTAGGTAAAGCCGAGATTATCCTCGTCCGTCTTGCCGCAAAGCCCGTCAATGGGCACCTTATCGACAAGCTCTGTCGGAAGCCCAAGCTCACGGCCGAGCTGTCTGAGTTCGGTCACGGTCAGGTTGGCAAGCGGGGAAAAGTCGCCTGCCCCGTCGCCGTAGCGCGTGGCATAGCCGACATAATCTTCAGACAGATTGCATGTGTTGGCGACACGCCCGTTTAAGCTCTGGCTTACGGCATAAAGGGTGCTCATTCTGATTCGCGGAGGCAGGTTGATTTTCGACTGCTCCGAAAGCTCCAGCTCATGCGGAATTGCGGACACCAGCCCGTCGATTGCCGCCTTGACATTTACGGTGTAGCTTTTAATTTTAAGATGGTCTACCAGCAGCCTTGCGCAGTCTATATCCGCCTGCACGCCGTTTGGCATAAGCACGCCTATTACCCGCTCGCGCCCGAGCGCCAAAACGCACAGTGCCGCCGTAATAGAGCTGTCCTTTCCGCCCGAAATACCGACAACCGCATTACAGCCCCTGCCGTTTTTCTCAAAAAAATCGCGTATCCACTCTACGATATCATTTTTTACCCTTGCAGCATCAAACATAGTATCCGTCCTCTGACTCCGTTAAATTTAAAACAGTTTATCCTCTGTTTTCAAAATAATAATACTCTTTTGAAAGTTTGTCAATACAAATAATCAGAATTTACCGCCGCCCCCGCCGTGCGTGCGGCCTGAAGAAGAAACGTGCGTGCCGGAGCCGCCTCCGCCGCCGGAAGACTGCGGGCGGGCATGCCTGTCAACCTTGGAGTACAGGAACATATCCCTGCTGTCCGTAATATTAAGGCTGCCCTGCTTTATATAGCTGTTTGCCGCATACTGCTTTTTTACGGATTTCAGCTTTCCCTTCATTGCCGTAACGCATATCAGCGCGGCGGCAAAGCCGACAGCAACGGAAATAAGCAGGTTGAGTACAAAATTAAACGGTTTACGCGGAAGATTTCCCGCGTCGTACGCACTGCCGCTGCGCGCCTGCGTTACATAATCGTCGCACATGGACGCAAAGACGTCAAACGCCTTATAGTATTCACCGTCACTAAGATATGGCAAAAACCGCTCGGACATATACTCGCGTCCCGCGTCGGTTACCGCGGTGATGCCGAAGCCGCAGGTGGATATGTACCAATCGCGCGAGTCCATGCATACAAGCAGCAGCGCACCGTCGTCACGGTAACCGCGGCTGTCATAATAATCGTCGGCATACTGCATCGGTGTGCTGCCCTCAAGGCTTTGCACCGTAACGACGACAACATCAAAATTCTGGCGCTCACTCACCTCGTCAAGTACGGACAGAAGACTGCTTTGCTGCGAGCTGCTCAAAAGTCCCGCGCCGTCATTTAAGCGCGGGCTTGAGGCAAAAGCCGTAACCGACAAAAGACAGAATACGGCAAGCATGATTACAAAGACAACGGCACGTTTTGAAGCGCGCCTGTATAACATATATCTGTTCATACGCCGCCCCCTATAAAAGCCAGATTAAAAACGTGACGGCAAACACGGCGGCACTGCACGCAGCGCCCAGACCGAAAAGCCAGCGCCTGTAAGCGCGCTTATCCACGGGGAGATTGCCCGTGAATTTACCTGTCTGACCGTTCATTGCAAACACATACTTCTTATCCTGCCATGTGGTGTTTAAAATCCACACGGGATAAAGCGCATACTTTGCCTGACCGCCCGAAAAGCGCACGCTGCCGCCGTCGGGCAAAACCGTGGCATACCCGCGCACGCTGTCCCTGAACGCAGTCTCGGTGCTGTTTTTTATTCTCTCATTGGCGCGGCTTATGCTCTGCTGCGCGTCAACATCATACTTATCGGCAAAATAGCCGGCAAGATATGCCGTGTTGAAATCCACGGCTTCGCTGAAATCGTACGGCTCGATGGACTCCATAATATCGTCCGCCATTTTGGATGAGCCGTCAACGGGCACACGTTCAAAGCGCATACTGCCGCCGCGGCGGATTGAAAAAAAGCTCGTTTCGGTATAGTTGTACCTGCTGTCGCTCCACACGCGCGTGCGCGTTGCGTTGTAGCGCATATCCGCATTGACGTCGGTATCAAACAGCCAGAACGGGACATAGACGCCCTTTATCCGGTCGATATGGTTTTCGTCCTTAAATATTTTAGGCAAAAGCCGCTTGCCGCTAAGGTGCTTAATAAGTCCGCTCTTTGCCGCCTCTTTATTCAGCTTAAACGGAATCACATAATCCGGCTTGAGCATACCCGATACCTTACCCGTCATAACAACGGGGTTATCGCAGTACGGGCATTCGGCGGCGATTGTGTTTTCGTCGCAGACTATCTCTCCGCCGCAGGATTTACAGACATAGGAGCAAAGCCCCTCCTGTTCGTTCTCCGACCACTCGCCGCCCGCCTGCGTTTCCCATTCGGTGTCGTCCCGGGAATTCAAATCCTCGTCCAGCGATTTAAGTGTCTGCACATCGAATTCGGTGTCGCAGTACGGGCACTTCATTTTCTGAACCGAGCTGTCAAACTCTATCGCGCCGCCGCAGCAGGGGCATTTATATTCAAGAAGTGTTGCCATATAATGTTACTCTCCGTCAAATCACTTTACGTCGTTTTCGTCAAACCTGTCTCCGCACTGCGGACAGAATTTGGGCGGGTTTGCAGGGTCTTCGGGCTGCCAGCCGCATTTATCGCATCTGTAAAGCGGCGCGCCGGCAGGCTTGGGGGAGCCGCAGTTCTGACAGAATTTACCCTTGTTAAGCTGTCCGCAGGAGCATTTCCAGCCCGCGGGTCTGGGCGAGCCGCACTCGGTGCAGAAGTTACCGTCTGCCTCGGCGCCGCAGGTACAGCGCCAGGTATCAGCCTGAGGCGCGCCGTTCTGCTTCGGGTTCGGGTCAGACCCGTCAGACCTCTGTGACTGACCGTCGCCCATCGCAAAAAGCTCTTTTGCGTTCATGCCGCCGCCTGCGTTCATCGCCATGCCCATACCCATAAAGCCTGTCATGGCGCCGCTGTCGTTTTCCGCCGCCGCCTTCATCGCATCTGCCTGGGCGCCGACAAGCGTTGCCGCAGCCATTGATGGGTCGCGCATGATTGCCGTGCGCTGCGCCTGCTTTATCATCTCTGCGTCCTCATCGGGCAGCGTCACGGGATTGAGCGCGACGGATACAACCTTAAGTCCGCGCAGCTCGCCCCATTTCTGCGAAAGCGCCGCGTTCATCGCGCCCTCCAGCTCGGCATTATGCGCCGAAATCTGATTGGGGCGAATTTCCAGCTCGGAAAGCCTTGCAAGTGCGGGAGCAAGCGCGCTGATAAATTCCGTTTTAAGCTGGGTCTCTATCTCATCGCGGCGGTATTCCCTCTCCACATTGCCGCAGACATTGGTATAAAACAGCAGCGGGTCTGCGATTTTATACGAATAAACGCCGCTGCAGCGCACGGATACATCTACGTCAAGACCTATCTTGCTGTCAACGACACGAAACGGCACGGGGTTGGGAGTGCCGAATTTATTGTCCATAAGCTCTTTTGTATTGAAATAGTAAACGCGCTGATCCTTGCCCGTATCGCCGCCGTAGGTAAAACGCTTTCCGACGGTGAAAAAGGTTTTCTTAATGCCCTCGCCGAGCGGACCTGCAAAAATACTCGGCTCGGTGGACATATCGTATGTAAACTCGCCCGGCTCGGCGCAGAGCTCAACGACCTTGCCCTGCTCGACGATTATCATGCACTGACCGTCCGCAACGGCAATACCCGAGCCGTTTGAAATGATATTGTCACTGCCCTTTGTATTGGACGAGCGCCCGCTGACGCGCTTTTGACCCTTGGTCATCATTATTTCCTTATCAAGAGATTCGCAGTAAAAGAATTCCTTCCACTGGTCGGCAAGCGTGCTGCCCAGCGCTCCGATGCCTGCTTTTATCAAACCCATAAAAATACTCCTTTCGGGGTGTGTTATTTATAATATTATATTACATATTTTCGGCGACATCAATATCTATTTTAAAACACCCTGTATTTCTAAAAAAGAGAGAACTTAAATCCAAGGCTTTAAGCTCTCTCTTTTACTTCAGTTATTTAAATATTTAATATAGCAAAGCCAGTCCTCACGGCTGAGATAGTGTACTCCTGAGCGCAGATGATATCCGATATCACCTTCATGCATACATTCACCCGCATACGGCAGGCGGTCGGGATGCACAAATCCACGCAAACCTTGAGATTTATAATAGTCGCTCGCCGCGACACAGGCAAGATACTCGTTTTGCGGAGTTGCCCACAAATCGCCCTCAGCGCTTGCCACATAGACACGGTGCGCGGCATTTGCCGCAATCAGGTAATGCTGGTCAAACGGCATTGTGTCCTCTTTTCCGGAATATTTCAGATAGTTTTCACAAAACCAATAGGGAAACTTATCGGTGATTGCTTTCACCGTCTCACCGTCAGCCCCTCTTGCAAGCGCGGCTCCGCTGCAGCCCGAATTATTGGAAAATGCACAGTAAAAGCGTTCATCCAGCGCACCTGCGAGCAAAGCGGTTTTACCGAGGCGGGAGTGCCCCGCCACGCTGATTTTATGACGGTCAAGCTCGGGCAAAGTTACGGCATAATCCATAACCGCGCTTGCCGCCCAAGCCCAAAGCCCGATTTTTCCGCACGCATCGCTTTTCCTCTCCCCATCGGGATATATAACACCTGCCAAGCCATCGGTAAAGTCCGCGCTGTCGGAAGTAACGTCAAGATAGCAAAATGTAAGCACGGCATACCCAGAGTCTACAAGTTCCTCCGTCGGCTGATACTTATCCGGAATAAGGCTGCGGAAATTGACGTGAATAAAGCACGGTACAGGTGCATCTGTATATAGCGGACACACATAATATATCGGAAAGGAGAACTCGCCCCACTCAGCCTGACAACGAAGAATCAGCTTTTTTAAAGACGCCTTGCCGGCGCAAAACTTTTTATCCTCGCTTTCAAGACTCGCGCTGACCCGATACGGGCGCGCGGGCAAATAACCGTATTCCTCACGCAGCAGCAGGTCTACAATCGCGCGTTGTTCCAGTCCCGACGGGTCGGGCAGCTTATCTGACAGATACATAATACGTTTCCTCCTTAAACCGGCTTACGCAAATACCGGCGGCTGCAAAAAGCTTTGTATCAGCGTTCCTCTCTGAAATACGGAAGACCAAGGTGTGCCGGCGGCTGATTTTCGCGGCGCTTGCGCGCGCTGATGACAATCAGCACAACAATCGTCACAAGATACGGCAGCATTTTTATAAGCTCCTTTGCCGCGCTGGACAGACCAGGGATATAGGTACAAATAATATACAGTCCGCCGAAAATAAACGAGCAGGGAATGGCAAGATTGGGCTTCCACAGCGCAAAGATAACAATGGCAATGGCAAGCCAGCCGCGGTCGCCGAAGCCGTCGTTTGTCCACGCGCCTGCGATATAGTCCATAACAAAGTACAGTCCGCCCAGCCCCGCGACAGCGCCTCCCACGCAGGTGGCAACATATTTATAGCGGGTCACGTTGATACCGGCGGCGTCCGCCGTGGCAGGGCTCTCGCCCACCGCGCGAAGATTCAGCCCGACGCGCGTTTTGTTGAGGATAAAGCCCGCGGCAATCGCTATAATCACCGCAAGATAAGCAAGAAAGCCGTAGGAGAAAAACACCTTGCCGAAATCGCCCAAATCGTCGGCAAAGGGCAGCGCGGTCTTGAAATAGTTACCCGTTGTGAGAAGCGAGATTGAACCGCTTTTCCCGAAAAAGCTCTGGAGCGAGCCGCCCAAAAAGTTTCCGACGCCGACGCCGAAGGTCGTCAGCGCAAGACCCGTCACGTTCTGGTTTGCACGCAGGGTTATTGTCAGAAAGCTGTAAATCAGTGCCATAAGCGCAGACGCCAAAAGCGAGCTTAAAAGCGGAATAAGTATACACAGCGCCGCCACGGGCTCTGGAGTGTAGTATTCGTAAATATACCCGCCGACAATTCCCGAAATTCCGCCTATATACATAATACCCGGAATGCCGAGGTTAAGGTTGCCGCTTTTTTCGGTAATTATTTCACCCGTTGCACCGTAAAAAGCAGCGGAATACCCTGTATTATCGCGGCATTGATAAAAGAGGCTATTGTCGATATCATTATTTACCCTCCTTTTGGCTCTTGCGAAGATTAATTTTGTAATTGACAAAAAACTCGCAGCCGATTATAAAGAACAGAATTATGCCCGTGAGTATATCGGCAACGCTTTGATTTAAGTTGAACTTTGTGGCAATCTCTCCCGCGCCGCGCTGCAAAAACACGATGATAAACGAGGTGACAACCATAATCCCGGCGTTGAACTTACCCAGCCAGGACACCATGATGGCGGTAAAGCCCATGCCGCCCGCCGTTGTCGTCGTTATAGTATGGTTTGTGCCCGCCACAAGCAGAAAGCCCGCAACGCCGCAGAGCGCGCCCGACAGACCCATGGTGCGCAGAATAACCCTTTTGACGTTAATTCCTATATATTTAGCCGTGTTCTCACTCTCGCCGACAACGGAAATCTCATAGCCCTGTTTGCTGTATTTAAGGTAGATGAACATTGCTACGGTTATGACGGCGACGATAATAATATTAAGCAGATATTTCTGTCCGAAAAGCTCTGGCAGCCAGCCTGCCCTGCTGTTTTGGTTGATAATGCCCATAACGCTGGAGCCGCTGGGCACCCAAATCATAATGAAAAACGAAACAAGCTGAGTCGCAACATAGTTCATCATCAGCGTGAACAGCGTCTCGTTGGTGTTCCATTTCGCCTTGAAAAACGCGGGAATCATTGCCCAGATTATACCCGCCGCAAGGCTTGCAGCAAGCATTATAACAATCATCAGCGCCGTGGGAAGTCTGTCCCCGACATAGAACATGACAGCCGCCGTGGCAAGACCGCCGACCAGCACCTGACCCTCCGCGCCGATATTCCAAAAGCGCATTTTGAAGGCGGGCGTTACCGCCAGCGAAATGCACAGGAGCATCGCAAGGTTTTGCAGCATTATCCAGAACTTGCGCGCGGTGCCGAAGCTGCCGCGAATCATGGCGGAGTACACCTGAACGGGATTATACCCCGTAATAAGAATTATAATAACGGAACACAGTACAAGCGCCAGCGCAACCGCCGCCGCGCGGACAAGCCACGATTTCCACCAGATTAGTCCGTCACGCTTGGAAATGCGCAGCAGCGGTTCGGAATGTTTGGTTTTCTCACTCATTTATCTGTCCTCCGTCCGTTTTTGTCATAAGCAGACCTATCTCTTCCTTTGTGGTGCGGCGGGCGTCCACTATACCCGTGATTTTTCCGCCGCCGATGACCATAATGCGGTCGCACAGCTCGATAAGGACGTCCAAATCCTCGCCGACAAAAATCACCGCCACGCCGCTTTCCTTCTGCTCGGTCAACAGGTTATATATAGTATAAGATGAGTTTATGTCCAGTCCGCGCACGGGGTATGCAGCCATGAGCACGGTGGGCGCCGCGGCAATCTCGCGCCCGACAAGCACCTTTTGCACATTGCCGCCCGAAAGTCTGCGCACGGGGGTTGAGGTACCGGGCGTTACAACCTTCAGCTGGTCGATTATCCTGTCGGCAAGCTCACGCGGCTCGCGCCGCTCCAAAAACACGCCCTTGCCGCGGCGGTAGCTCCGAAGCATCATGTTGTCCACAATATCCATATTGCCGACAAGACCCATGCCCAGCCTGTCCTCGGGAACAAAGGAGAGGCGCACGCCGAGATCCCGTATCTGAAGCGGCGTTTTGTCCCTCAGATTGTCCGCCGCGCCCGTTTTGGGATTGTTATAGATTATCTCGCCGCTGTCGATGTGCTGAAGTCCCGCTATCGCCTCCAGCAGCTCGCGCTGACCGCTGCCCGCAATGCCCGCAATGCCTAAAATCTCGCCGGAGCGCGCCGTAAAGCTGACATTGTCAAGCAGCGTTACCCCCTCGCGGCTGAGACAGCGTATATTATTGACAACAAGCCTGTCAGCCGTATTTTTCGGCTCGCTGCGCGCAATGTTAAGGCTTATTTTCTTGCCAACCATCATTTCGGTGAGCTCTGTCTCATTTGTCTTTGCCGTTTCCAGCGTCCCGACATATTCGCCGCGGCGCAGAACCGAAACACGGTCGGACACGGACAGCACCTCGTGCAGCTTATGCGTGATAATGATAATCGCCTTGCCGTCGTCCCGCATACGGCGGATTACCGCAAACAGCTTCTGCGTTTCCTGAGGGGTGAGCACCGCCGTCGGCTCGTCAAGGATAAGGATATCCGCGCCGCGGTACAGCACCTTGATAATCTCCACCGTCTGCTTTTCGGAAACGGACATCTGGTAAATCTTCTTGCGCGGGTCGATATCAAAACCGTATTTCTCGCTTATCTGCGCGACACGCTGTGACACTTCGTTAATATTGAATTTCCGATTGTCATTCAGACCCAAAACTATATTTTCGGCAGCTGAAAACACATCCACCAGCTTGAAATGCTGATGTATCATGCCGATTTTATAGTCGTAAGCGTCGCGCGGCGAGGTGATAACAGCCTCCCTGCCGTTTATGAAAATCTTACCCTCATCGGGATGATATATTCCCGATATCATATTCATAAGCGTAGTCTTGCCGCTTCCGTTTTCGCCCAGCAGCGAAAGTATCTCGCCGTGTGATACGGAAAGATTAACATTATTGTTGGCAATAACGCTGCCGAAACGCTTTGTTATGCCTTTAAGTTCAATAGCCGCACTGCCCATTACTTTACCTCCGTTTGGTTTTCAAAACAAAAAACCGGCTTGATTTTCTGTTTTCAAAATCAAATTTATATAAACCGTGCCGTACCCCATGGAAAAACGCCGCACGTCGGGGGCTTTGTCCCTTATTGAAAAGACTTTAAGGCGGAGCGTATCTGCGCTCCGCCTTATATTACGGATTTTTTAATTATTTGGCGGTGATACCGTCAATATACTTAATATCAAAAGTAAGGTGCAGAGCGTTTTTCCGACTCATGGAAGTATCCGTCCGATACAACCTCGGTGTCGGGAGTAAACGCATCGTCCGTGTCAACATCAGCCATATATGATGTTATGGTCTCGCCGTTGACGGTAAACTTTGAAGTATCAAACACATGAAGCGTGCCTGCCTCAAGCTCAGCCTTGGCAGCGTCAATTGCCTCCTGTGTGCCGGCAGCGGCAACGGCGGAATTAAGCTCTGTAAGCTCTACCGCGCCGTCCTTAATGCCGGGGCAGTAGTCAAACGGGATTTCCGTACCGTCTTTTGTAGCATTGATAATCATTTCCATATAGGGCTGCCAGTTTATCTTTGAAGAGATAAGCGCTGTGTTGGGCGCCATTGAAATTGTGCTTATATTATAGGCGACGTTGGGCACGCCCTTTTCCTCGCAAGCCTTGGGAGCACCCTCGGAATCGGCATGCTGGCTTATGAGAACGCAGCCGTCGTTGATAAGTGAAAGAGCAGCCTCTTTTTTCAAGGGCTATATCAAACCATGAGTTTGTATACGTTACAGAACATCGTCGCACTCTCGCAGACGCTTCTTGCGCCGAGATAGAAGGAGGTCATTCCCGAAACAACCTCAGCGTAGTCGAATGCGCCGACATAACCGATTTTCGCCCCGTCGGCAGTAATCTGACCCTTTTCAATCATTTCGTTGAGCTTCATGCCAGCGGCAATACCCGCAAGGTATCTGCCCTCATAGATAGATGCAAAGGCATTGTGGAAGTTTGCAACCTTTTCAGTATGCGCCATCGTACCTGTCGCATGACAGAACTGAACGTCGGTAAACTCCTTTGCAGCCTGGAGCATATAGGACTCATGACCGAAGCTGTCGGCAAAAACAAGGTCGCAGCCCTCGTCGACAAGCTCTGCCGCCGCATTGTAGCATGCGTCGGATTCGTCAATGCCGGTCTTAAAGAGCACCTGGTCGTCCGTGAGACCGCATGCCTTTGCCGCCGCGCTTGCAGCATCCATAAAGTTTTTGTCGTAAGTGGAGTTCTCGTCGTGCAGGAAGATAAAGCCTACCTTGAAATCGGCGTCACTGCCGCCGCCCGACGGTGTTGCCGGCTCGCCTGCACAGCCTGCAAGCAGACCGAGAGACATAACAAGAATAAGCGCAATGGATAAGAACTTTTTCATTTTGTTGTCCTCCGTTTTTTTATCCGTTTTTTATATGTAAAAAAATTACATAACCAAATCATCTGCGGAATTTTATCGTTCCGCCGTCAATACTGTCGATAATTGCAAAGCGACTCCACGCGTATTCCGCGCCCGCGCAGACTGTCGCCGCCGTGCTGAAAGCCCTTTTCCACGGCGATTGCACAGCCGACAAGCTGCGCCCCCGACAAGGCTACAATATCTATAAGACTGTTGAGCGCCTGACCGTTGGCAAGAAAATCGTCCACCAGCAGTATGCGGTCATCCTTTGAAAGATATTTTCTTTCGACAACCATGTTATAGTCCGTATTATGAGTATACGAATGAGTTTTTGCAGACAGCATATCTCCCGACAGATTGCTTGTCCCGTGCTTTTTGGCAAACAGAACGGGCACGCCCATAACAGCCGCAAACGCCGTCGCAATAGCTATTCCCGACGCCTCGACCGTAAGTATTTTAGTCACGCCCGCGTCGGCAAACAGGCGGTTTACTTCCTTCCCCATTTCAAGCAGCAGCGATACGTCAATCTGGTGGTTCAAAAAGCTGCCGACCTTTATAACGTTTCCGGGCAAGACCTCGCCCTCGCTCAATATTCTTCTTTCAAGAAGCTCCACACCGTACCTCCGAAAGGAACAGAAACAACATGCGGCAGTACCGAAAATAAAAAAACAGACCGATAAAAGTCCGCTTACGCTCGCTGTTTTTCCGATTTTTATTCAATAATATTTCACGTAAATATTAACACACAGTAAACTTACTGTCAATAAACAATAATTATTTTGTCGAAAAACACAATTTTACGATTATTTGCACCGATATTGTACACAATACATACAAATGTATTTTTATTAGGAGTATTAATATGTATAAATTTGCTTTTTTCGACGCGCGGCCGTATGACAGACCGGGCTTTGACCTGTACGGCAGAAAAAACTGCATAGTCTTTAAGTATCTTGAAACAAAGCTGGACATTGACACGGTGGAGCTGGCGCGCGGCTGCGACGGCATATGCGTATTCGTAAACGACGATTTAAATGCGCAGGTTATCGAAAAGCTGTACGAGTACGGCATAAAGATTATCGCGCTGCGCTGCGCGGGCTTCAACAATGTGGACGTAAAAGCCGCATACAAGAAAAATACACATTCTGCGGGTGCCGGCTTACTCGCCCTACGCCGTGGCGGAGCATGCCATTGCAATGCTGCTGACCTCCATACGCAGAATTCACAAGGCGTATAACCGCACGCGCGAGTTTAACTTCTCGCTCAACGGATTTACAGGCTTTGACCTGCACGGAAAGACAATGGGCGTTATAGGCACGGGGAAAATCGGAAAAATCTTTATAGACATCTGCCGCGGCTTTCGCATGAATGTCATAGCATACGACCTGTACCCCGACAACGCATCAGACATAAATTACGTTGAGCTGGACGAGCTGTTCGGCAAAAGTGACATAATCTCCCTGCACTGTCCGCTGACAAACGAAACGGACCACATAATCAACAGGGAAAGCCTTGCCAAAATGAAAAAGGGCGTCGTTCTCATCAACACCTCACGCGGCGGGCTTATCGAAACGGAGGCGCTTATAGACGCGATAAAGGCAAAAACGGTAAGCGCCGCATGCCTTGACGTTTACGAGGAGGAATCGGACATATTTTTCGAGGACAACTCCGGACACATCATGCAGGACGACAATCTTGCACGGCTGCTGTCCATGCCCAATGTACTCATAACCTCACACCAGGCGTATCTGACAGAGGACGCACTGGATAACATCGCGCAGGTTACAACGCAGAATATCTCCGACTTTTTCGAAGGCAGGGAACTCAAAAACGAAATCTGCTACCACTGCGATAAAATCCCCCAGTGCCAAAAGCAGAGAGTCGGGCGCTGCTTTTAGTATTTCGGATTTTTCGGTAAAAAAGTAAATTAAGGTCACCTTTTTTGTTCCGGCATAGAATGTAATGTATCCCGTATACACGGGATAAATATATATGCTTGGAAGGACAAAAATCATGGAATACAAAAACGACTTAATCGAGCGCAGACCCGACCGCCCGGAAAAACCCTGCGGCTGCGACGGCTGTGAGAGAGAGACCAAAGTTCACACCAACGTCAAAGTTCCCGTTGAGTTTGAGCCGACGGCAAAAGTAGGCGAAGTTGAAGTTGAGTGCTGCGGCGACCCCGAAGTCAAGTGCGAATGCACACACGACGGTACAATCAGGGTTGTAATCGCCCAGAACCTCTTTATAAAGGTTCCCGTTTGCTATGACGTTAAAGTAAGAACCGGCAAAAGTCACGTAGACTGCCGGGAGTGCGGAAAGTAAAAAACAAAGCGGTACCTAAAGTACCGCTTTTTACATATTGGTTTACAGATATCTGCTCATTTCCTGCGTCATGCGCTCCTCAAGGTCTATCAGGCGCTTTGCTATCCCGCGCGCGCCGCTGTCGGCATCACCGTATTCGTTCAGATACTTATTGAGATTTTTAATTCCCATGTTACAGCCGTCGGTCATAATATTCGCTATCGTTTTATCCGACTCATTCATCGCCATCTGCATATTTGTCTTAATCCAGGACATGCCCTTTGCCATAACGCTCGGTTCCTTTATATCCGCGCCCATTTTCACAAGCTCGGTCTCCGTTTCGCCCTTGAGTGTTTCATGCTCCGTCTTGAATTCGCACAGCTTTTGGCGCATATCATCGCTCTTAGCGCCGCCCATTACCTCGTCAATGGCGGTAACGCCCATTTTAATTCCCGCATCACACTCGCAAAGCAGCTTTATCGTATCGTCATTATTCATTTTATCGTCCTCCTTAATATTTGTTCAAAGTTTACCCGCATTTTTTAAAAATATAACAAAGACATCAAAAAAGCACCTGTTTTTCATCAAAACAGTGCCTTGTTTTGCAGTAAAAGCTCTTCTATAATATGACTATCAGGCAAAGGAGGATTTACCATGATTAAACTCAACAGAGAAGAACTCTACGACAAAATCAACGCGTGCTGGATAGGCAAAAACATCGGCGGCACCATCGGCGCACCGTATGAGGGAAAACGCGAGCTTTTAAACGTGACGGGCTTTGTCACCGAGGCGGGCAAGCCGCTGCCCAACGACGACCTCGACCTTCAGCTTGTATGGCTTAAGGCGCTGTACGAAAGAGGCCCGAAAAACATCAATTCCAAAGTGCTGGGCGAATACTGGCTGACATATATCGGTCCCTGCTGGAACGAGTACGGAATATGCAAAGCCAACATGCAGGACGGATTTCTGCCGCCCATGTCCGGCAGCGTATTAAACGAGGACTGGAAGCACTCCAACGGCGCGTGGATACGCACCGAGGTATGGGCGTGCTGTTTCCCGGCAATGCCCGAAACCGCTATGCGCATGGCGTTTGAAGACGCCAGCGTCGACCACGGCTTCGGCGAGGGTACATACGCCGCGATATTTGTTGCGGCAATGGAGAGCGTGGCTTTCGTAAACAACAATATAAACGAGCTTTTGGAGATAGGTCTTTCCAAAATTCCCGAAAGCTGCCGTGTTTCGCGCAGCGTCCGGCTTGTCATGGACTGCTTTGAAAAGGGCATGGACTGGAAAGACGCAAGGAATGCGATTGTCGAGGACTCCAAGGATTTGGGCTGGTTCCAGGCGCCCGCCAATGTGGCGTTTGTTGTACTCGGACTGCTTTACGGCGGCTGCGACTTCAAAAAGAGCATGCTTTATGCCGTAAACTGCGGCGACGACACCGACTGCACCGCGGCGACCGTCGGCTCGATTTTGGGTATAATGTACGGAAATAAGGGAATTCCCGACGACTGGCGCCGCCACATAGGCGACGATATAAAGACCGTCTGCATTCGTCAGGAAGCACAATCCTTCCCTGCCTCATGCTCCGACCTTACGGAGCTTGTAAAACGGATACTGCCCGTAACTCTCAACTCGGAAAGACGGTTTAGGCTTACGCAGAGCAAAAGCAGACCGTCGGCAGATTTATGGGTTTCAATCACAGACGAGCCGACATCGACAGGCAATTTCGATATAAACTCTTGGAAGGGCTGTGAATTTGCCGAGAGTCTTGCAAAGCGTTCTCCCTACTCAATAACAACCGAATGCGTATATGCCGAGGCTATGGTTGAGCTGGACAGCGAGCCGTCAATAAAGCCGCTGGGCACCATCAGCGGAAAAATCACCGTAAAGCACGACGACAAATCAAACGACCAGATGCACCTCAACGTCAAATGGTTTCTGCCCGAAGGCTTTACCGTTGACTGTCCCAAAAATCTGCTGATGAACTTCCGTACCGGAAAATCGCAGACAAGCGAGTGCCGCTTTACAATCACAGCGGGCGAGACAATCGGTGCAGACAATGATATTGTAATCCAAATCAAGTGCCCCCACCGCCCGACGCCTATGTTTTTACCCGTTCATATTATGGGCTGATACAAAAGAGCAGGATATAAACGGGCAAGGTTTATAGTAAGTAATTTCTATGCAAGAAAAGGTGTAACCTCGTTTTGAGGTTACACCTTTTTAAGTGGGCAAACAATAGTACTGCAGGTTTGAATTTTTATATAAAAAACATATGCTTGTTATATCTATAGACAGGGAAACATTTCTGCTGTGTAAAATAATCTTTCAAAACACAAAAGCGACTAATTGAGTACACAACTAATCGCTTTTGGCTCAGATATTTATTTTCTATTCCACTTGCATTCAATATTCATGACCGAAACAGGCGTCGAGATAAACTGAACATCAAATTTCAAGCTCGGCTGAACTCGATTACTTGCACTATGAATTCTAAAACTGAATGCCCAACCATTATCCATATAAATTTCAACCGTTGTTCTGCTTCCTATTTTGAATCTCATAGAAATTATTTCTGTAGGCGTGTCTGCTGTCGGAACTTCAAAAGCGGATACCTTAATGCGACCCGGCTTGTTCAATGTACCATGAAGATTGAACGTATGAATTAAAGTCATTCTCTTACTGTCGTGGCTGACAATCTTATGATAGTCTTTGATACCAACCAAGTACTCAAACATTCTGATTGCTATATTAGGATCTTTATTATAAGAATATTCTACTTCATCTAAAAACGCCTGTAATAAAGGAACATAAACATCGCCTTCCTTATCATGTAAATCAGACCAATTTGTACCGCAGTTTTTCTCCCTCTCCAACATATCAAAGATAGGTTTAACGTCATTCCAATACTTATTACTGCACGGAATACCATACCACTCGTTTCCAAAGTCCAAAACATGACTCAATCGACTATGCTTGACCGCCGCATGGTTATGTTTAATACTCAATCCAACTTCCCATTCAATATCATCTCTGCGGATAACAATGTCCCGAACGTCGCCGGTCTCACCGGATTCATCTTTTTGAAACTCGAGAAACAATGTATCTCCATTGTTTTCTTCCATACGAGGCTCAAGTTCTAATATTGCATTTACAGCAGCATCAGCAGAAACAGTAAACAAATCTCGTTTTTCCTGACTTACAGCGTTCCAAGCCCTTTTATTTGCATCCAGACTTGAATTACATATAATGCTTGTTTTTCTAATAGGATTGAGTGTTTTAAATAACGCAGCAATCCAAGCATATTCGTATGCTCGCCCATAATCATTACTGTTTGTACTCATTTTCTTACCTCCTGACTTTTTTTCTTCTGTATCTATACCGATAACCTTATCTCCTTCTCCTTGTAAAAACATCTTTATTGCCGTTGCAATCTCGTAAGCAAGATTTACCGGCACAGCATTTCCAATCATTTTATATGCATTGTTGGTTTCTTTGTAAACAAACCGGAAGTCATCCGGGAATCCCTGAACTCTTGCTACCTCACGAATAGACATTCGACGATAGAGATGTTCGCTTCCCTCAACAAAACGATAATCGTTTTTATCAAATTTAACCATTTTCGGCGCTTGAGGATGAAGTTGGCACTGCCGCCCCGACGCTTGAACTGTAAATGCCTGCTCATCCCAGCTTTTTACTCTGTTACGACTCATGAATATCGGAGAAAATGCTCCAATATAATATTCATTGTTATTGACTGCTGCTGGATTATGATGGTTTTTTTCAGCAGCAGGAACGGCTGTTTCCTTTAAATCCCAAATTATATCCCTCAAAGTAATTTTCTTATCATCTTCTGTGGTTGAACCTTTCGGAAACACAAAGTCAATACCCAAATCTTTTCTAAATCCAATATAGAATACACGTTTTCGTTCTTCAGCAACCCCGTAATCTTTAGCATTTACAAGCGTGAGAGAAACATCATATTCTGCTTCTTCAAATAAGCTAATAATATTTTGCACCGCTTCGCTGTGCCTGTTTGCCAGCATACCGCTTACATTTTCAGCCAAAAAGAATTTTGGCTTAAATTCCTTCAGGATTCTTATGTAATCATAGAATAACCGACCTCTTGCGTCCTCAATTCCTCTCAAAGATCCTGCTTCTGACCAAGACTGGCAAGGAGGTCCGCCAATAATACCGTCAACTTCACCGAAAATAAAAGGTATAATATCATCTTTGGTAATCTGTCTAACATCACCTTCAATAAGATGTGTTTTAGGATGATTTACCTTGAAAGTTTCATAAATAGTCGGGTCGAATTCATTTGCAACCGGAATATTAAATCCGGCTCTTTCAAAGCCCAAGTCCAATCCGCCACAACCGCAGAATAAACTAATAACATTCATGTATATACCCCTTTTTACATTAGATTTTTGTTTGTATTGATATATACGACGCTATTCAACATATGCAGACTTTTTTCACTTCATCTTCTTCCAATATATAAACATATATGATAATATTGAAACCTATACAGGCTCGTTCAAAAAGCTGTATATTTAATATTTTTCGATATACAACATGGTGAAATAATTTGTTATAAGTTACTGCCATAGTGCCTCTTGCTTTCACAAATCTCGGCAATTATTATATCATAACTTCAAGAGTATTTCAATGTATTAAATATTTTTTATTCATCCTGAAAATCACCTTTAAGTTACTATCATAATTGTACTTCAAAGGTGGTTTATCAATAAATAAGAAAATTAAAAAACACAGAAAACCATAATTTTTTTCGGTATATGTCTTTTACAGTCCCCTTTGCACTGTCCGATAATGTTTCCGAATTACTTGCTTATAAGGCATTGAATATCCTGCTCTTTTATTTTTCCGCTTTAAAATTCAGGTCCCGGCGACCGAAATTATTCAGCAGCGCAATCGCAAAAATGACAAGCAGCATTCCGACAACCGAAACAATACCGGGTATCTCGCCGAACACCAGCATACCCGCCAGCGTTGCAACCATCGGCTCGGCGGTAGCCATAACAGATGCCTTTCCCGCCTGCGTTCCGACAAGCCCCAGTGTATACAGCAAAAACGGTATAACGGCAGTCACAAGCCCCATGGCAAGCGTCAGCGCAAACGCGCCCGCGCCGCCCTGTACCGTCTTTGAAATCAACGATACCGGATTTACGGCAAAAAGCGCGGACAGTGCCGCAAAAATAAACGCCCACAGGGTTACGGTATACGCACTGTAACGCTCAAGCGCCTTTTTGCCGAAAATGCTGTAAGACGCATATGTAATCCCCGCCATAAGCCCGTAAAAAAGACCGGCAGGCGTCACATTCCCTCCGACCCCGGCAATCAGTACGCAGCCCAAAAACGCAAGCAAAAGCGCCGACGCGGTTTTCGGCGTTATCCGTTCCTTATAGATTACGGCAGACGCCGCCGTCACAAAAAAGGGCGCCGTATAGAGCAGTATTGCAGCCACAGACATAGATGCCGCGGAAATTGCGCTGAGATAGAAAAACGACATCGCGAATATTGAAACAATCCCCGTTACGGCAAGCAACGGGAGGTCGCGCAGGCGAACCCTGAACGCGGATTTATCCTTTATAAGCATTATTGCAGACAGCAGCAAAGCTGCCCAGATTATGCGCAAAGCGGCGGCTTCAAGCGTTGAAAAGCCCATTTTCTCGGCGCTGCGGCTGAATATGCCCATAACTCCCCAAAACGACGCGCCCGCAATAATAAGCAATGAATGTTTTTTCACATGTTTCCCCCATTTTTAAATCCGATATACAATTCAGTATTATATCATCATGCATAAGCGTTGTCTATATAATTAAATAAAACTCCGTTTTTTACGGGAAGAACAGCTCTACCGACCGAAAAGCTCATTCTACCCGCAGTAGAATGAGCTTAAAAAACGGTTGAAAGACGAATAACTTTATGTTATACTGTAATATATTTGTATTCAGGCAGAAAGGAGGCGTATTAATTGGATGAGCTCAAAAGCATCGTTGCCGAAAACCTCAAAGCCCTGAGAACGTCGGCCGGTCTCACACAGGGAGAGCTTGCAAATCGGCTGAACTATTCTGACAAGGCAGTTTCCAAATGGGAGCGCGGAGAATCACTTCCTGATGTGCAGGTGCTAAAACAGCTTGCCGACATGTACGGCGTCGGAGTGGACTACCTTTTGAGCAGCGACCACAAGCCTCAGATTCAGTCTGAGGACGCGGCAAAAATAATACGGAAAAACAGACTGATTATAACGCTGCTTGCCGTATCGGTGGTTTGGCTTGTCGCAACGATAGCGTTTGTACTTCTGCGCTTATCGCTTGAAACACTGTCCAAAATATGGCTCGCATACATTGTCGCCATACCAGTTTCCTGTATTGTTCTGCTTGTTTTCAACTCAATATGGGGGAGACATACGCTGAACTTTGTTATTATTTCGGTTCTCATGTGGTCAACGCTTTTATCACTCTGCCTTATTCTTTCGTTTGAAAATATCTGGCTTACATTCGTGATAGGCATACCTGCACAGATTATAATCGCGCTTTGGTCACGGCTGAAATCGACAAAGCTCGGAACCATAATTCAGCGCGCGTCAAAAAATCAGAGCTCAAGCTCATAAAATAAGCAAAATTCATTTAAAATATAACAAACGGGCGCACACTGTTATAAATACGCCCATAGATAAGGAGAAGGTCATGAAAAAGACAGTATTAAAAGTTATTACGGTTATCGCCGCGCTCTGCATGCTTGTATCGGTTTCCGCCTGTGCGGGAGAGCGGGTTGCGGTATACATCAATGAAAACGAGGTAAACGGCATAAAGGTGACGGAAACCCTGACATTCAATGCAAAGGGCGATATAATTTATCAGATAACGGAAAATATGAAGCTGAATTTTTCTGATTTCGGCGAAGATGAGATAACAAGCCTTAAAGATGTCTTCAAAACCTCCATAACCGATGTATATGCCGGAATCGAAGGGGTCACCTGCACAGACGATTTAACAGACGGCGTATATACAATAAACGCTGTAATCCCCGCCGAGAAAGAAACGCTTGATATCCTTTCCGAAAAGGGACTGATGGAATTTACCGGCTCCAGCTCAAGGCTGTCACTTGCCGTCACCGAAAAATCGCTTAAAGAAAGCGGATACGTAAAATCGGAGCAGTAAGCCGTCTGTCCGGCAAATACAAAAACCACTGTGGCAAAGCACAGTGGTCGTAATACAGTTATTAAATATCACAAAGGGCGAAGATACCGTTAAAAGTATCTTCGCCCTTTAATCATTTATGTGATTGTAACGCTTTTTGGTATCAAAATCCTTGTTATGCGAGGGTTTTTAAGACTTGTTTTTTAGGTGGTAAGGTGATTATACCCCTAACCTAACTTTGTCAGGTAAAAGCGTTACAGTTGTGCAACGAATATGCTATGTTTCCTTACGGATTCAATGTAATTGTTTCATTAGCGAAATCGTCGCCTAACCAATTATCCTCGTCATATGCTCTAAGCTTGAACTCGATTGTTTCTACCTCTGTAATACTATTTTCCTCAAAGGTGGTATCAGACCAAGCCATAGAGCTAAATGTGCACTTTCCTGCAGAAACAGATGTTGCATAAAACGGATCTGCCATAAAACCATTTACGGATGCTTCATCAACACTAAACATTACGTTTTTATCAGTTTTATTGAGCAAGAACAAGTTTACGGTATAGCCAAAAATGTCATCTTTTTCATAGCCTGTAACAATAACAGTGATATAATTATTGTCGATAATCACATTGTCAGTTGCCTGTGCTTCTCTAACGAATTTAACAGCCTTGTCCTCGCCATAAGGATAGATATGGATAGTTTCTCTCGCAACCTCATCAGCAGTCCAGTCATTACTATCGTATACACGGAAAGTCAATTCAATATCTGTATACTCGGTAATGCCATTTTCCTCTAACTCATCACCGGAAAAACTAATTTCTTCATTGGACTTTTTGCCTGCGGCTACCTCGGTTGCAAAGAATGGGTCACACTGAACTCCATTTATGGCAGCGGTTTCGACAGAAAACATATAGGTTTTCTCAGCAGACTTGTTTTCAAGCAACGCCTTTATGGTATAACCCCACATATTGTCGGCTTCAATGCCAGTAATTTTAATGCTGCACTCGTCATTATCGACAGCAACCATTTCGGTAAAGGAGATTTCATTTTTGCCGTTTTTCTCACCTGTTGTTGACTCGTCCTTCGAGGAAGTGGTTTGGTCAGAATTGTTAACGGAGTTATTGCCGTTTGTTCCGCCATTGTTGTTTGTTGTTTCTCCACCACACGCTGCAAGAGAACACAGCATTGCAAGCACGAGAAACAGTGTTGCGATTCTTTTCATTTTCTTTCTCTCCAAAATATAAAAAGTGTGTGCAACCGAAGTCGCACACACCGAAAAACGCAACCCCGATTGTCGCCAAACAAAGCTCGAATAGAAAGGAAAACCTTATGCTACCCAAGTGGGATTACGTTTTTACCGTAATTCATTTTGGGTAACAATACAAAAGGGTATACTCCCCATTAGCTAAAGGTTAACCTTCTTTCAATATTCAGCTTTGTTTGGCACTTAATATTATACCACTTATTTTCAAAAATGAAAGTGATTTAGGAAAAATTACAATTATATTTTTTTGATGTTTAATTTTTGCGATAAGAGCAAGATTATACCATGGTTCCAAATTTGACCATGGCTATCTTATTTGGGTGTGCCTGCCCCAAACCATGCAAATAAAAATGGAGCATATCAAAAGTGAAGTAACCCTGATATGCTCCATTAACTGTTTTATGACCACTGTGGCAAAGCACAGTGGTTTTATTTTTGTATCAGAGAGCAGACGGCGTGCGCTGCAATACCCTCAAGCGCACCTGTAAAGCCGAGCTTTTCCTCGGTCGTTGCCTTGACATTAACAGTCCCCGGCAAAACTCCGAGCACGCCCGAAATATTGCTGCGCATCTGCGGGATATACCCCGATAGCCTGGGCTTTTGGGCAATTATAGTAATATCGCAGTTTACGACAGAAAACCTGTCAAGCACCTTTTGCGCGGCAGCTTTCAGAAGCAGCATACTCGATATATCCTTATATTTTGGGTCGTCATCCGGAAAAAGCGTTCCTATATCCCCGAGTGCCGCGGCGCCGAGCAGCGCATCAATGAGAGCATGAAGCGCAACATCCGCGTCGGAATGACCGTCAAGCCCCATATCAAAATCAATCTTTACGCCGCAAAGCCAAAGCTCGCGCCCGTGTTTAAGCCGATGCACGTCATAGCCGTGACCGACACGCACGGCGCCCGTGCCGCAAAGGCGGGGAACAGATATCCAAATCCTCTTTTACCGTAATTTTTATATTATCGTTTGTACCGAACACGGTTTTCACCCGCCTTCCGTAATATTCGTACACGGCGCAGTCGTCGGTAAACTCAATATCCGTCTCAAGCGCCTTTGCCGAAAGCTCAAGATATTCGGCGCGCAAAAAGACCTGCGGAGTCTGAATCCGCACCAGATTTTTGCGGTCAACGGTGACAGTTATATCGCCGTTGTCATCAATGCGCTTCACGGTATCGGTCATCGGCACGCCGAGCGCCGCGGCGCCGTATTCAAACGCGGCGCGGCAGGTACTCTCAATCTGCTGCGGCTTTACCATGGGGCGCGCGCCGTCCGTGACGGCGACATACTCACCCTTTGCCGCCAGCACTCCGTTCCTGACAGACGCGGCACGGGTACTGCCGCCTACCGCCAAAACACACGGCTTGGAAATACCGAACCGTTCAATTTCCGCATGAACCCTGTCAAAGCTCTCCTCTTTGGTCACAATCACAAGCTCGCATACCTGAGCACATGCTGCACACGCGGCAAGTGTTCTTATAAAAACAGGTACGCCGTTTATCTCGGAAAATATTTTGTCGGTACCGCCCATTCTGACGGAATTGCCTGCACAGACGACAACCGCACTGACCGTTTTACTCATACACCCTCCGCGACCGAATATAAAAACAAAAAATCAAAATTTACTCAGAATTTCCTCAAATATTTCAGAGGTATCCGTTTCAAGCGCAGCATTCAGCTCGGAGCACAGAATACTTTTTGTCAGTATAAACATTTTCCTGTCGCTGGTGGAAAGTCCGTGATTTTTTTCGCGCTGGATAAGCCCGCTGAGCACATCCGCCACACTGTCAACCGTTCCCGTCTTCAGCTTGTCTACATTTTCCTTATACCGCTTGTTCCACGGAATATCCGGGTCTTCTCTCATACAGTCAAAGCCGTCGATAACCCGCCTTGCCTCCGTCCTGGACACAACGGGACGAAGCTGCACGCCGGAGGTATTATTCACCGGCACCATAAGTGTGATGTTTCCGCTGTAAATCTTTACGCGGTAATACTTAACGGCCTTTTCATCAATCATCCGTTCCTCAATCGCCTCAATTTCACCGGCACCGTGCATCGGGTATACGATTTTATCTCCGACCTTAAACAATGTTCTTCTCCGTTTCTTTTTTTGCGGGCAAAAGCCCGTTTGTCCTTTATCTTAAATTAAATTATACTACTTTTTTACATAAAAAGCAAGAAATTAAATTATCATTTTTTTAAAAATCACTTGATTGTTGATATATACGTGGTATAATATGATGATATATTTACAATGGAGGGAAGGACTTTGGGGAAATTTGACGGAATACTGATATGCTCCGATATTGACGGGACTATACTTCAAAATTCGCAATTTGACGGTATTTTTGAAAAGAACGCCGCGGCGGTAAAATATTTTACCGACAACGGAGGAAGGTTTACCTTTATCACCGGTAGATATAAGTTTTTTTTGAGTGAAATGCCTCTTTATCCGCTTATAAACGCACCCGCCGGCATATTTAACGGCGCTGCTGTTTACGACTGCGAAACTGACACGGTTCTGTACGCAAGGCATATAGAACATACCTGTGATGAGCTTGCAGACACGGTAAATGATTTTCGCAGTCATTTTGTACGCAGCATATATCCGACCGATACCGAGGAAAACGAAGTCACGTCTGTTTTCGGCGACCTGCCGGAACAGCTTTACGGAAAGAAACCGCTTAAATGCGCACATGTATTTGACAGCGAACAAATCGCGCTTGAATTCAAAAAGATGCTTTTAAACGACAGCCGCTTTGACGACTGCTGCATCACCCGTTCATGGAATATCGCAGTTGAGCTGACAAGCGCGCTTGCAACCAAGGGTCACGCGGCGCGATATATAAAGGAGCTTACAGGCTCACACACGCTTGTTACAATCGGAGACTATGAAAACGATATCCCCATGCTTGAGATGGCGGACATCGGCGCCGCGGTCGGCTCGGCGCCCGACAATGTAAAGCCGCCGCTGATATAATCGTAAAGCCTTGCTGTGACGGCGCTGTTTTCGACCTTATTGAACGGCTTGACAGAAAGACGAATAAGTCAGGCGTATACACAATATAGTTAAAATGCCCAATGGAAACAATTTCCGTTGGGCATTTTAATATTTTATAGTCGATTTTTTGTTGAATTTGACTAAATTTACATCATTACAATAAGTTTTTTGTTCAAAGCATTGAAAACGACATTAAAGTGATATATAATTAATGCACTTATAAAAGCGAGTTTTGTAAAAATACTTCGGCAGAAGGCTGAGTTCACTTCAGGTAAATAAGCTAAATTTACATATAAAGGAGAACACACAATGGCTGAGTTAACAACAAAAACAATCCGCAATATCTGCCTTTTGGGACACGGAGGAAGCGGCAAGACCTCCGTTGCGGAAGCGATGCTTTACTGTGCCGGTCAGACAGAGCGAATGGGCAGCATCTCTGACGGCAACACGGTTTTGGACTTTGACAGCGAAGAAAAAAAGCGAAAATACTCCGTCTCTCTTGCCACCGCATCACTCATGTGGAAGGATATAAAAATCAACATCCTCGACGCGCCCGGATTTCTCGATTTTGAGGGGGAGGTCGCACAGGCAATCCGCGCCGCCGATGCCGCCGTTATTACGGTTGACGGCAAGGCAGGAGTCGAGGTGGGCACGGAGCTTGCATGGGAGTACACCGAAAAGGAGGCACTGCCGCGCGCATTTTTCGTAAACAAGTGCGACGACCCGGAAAGTGATTTTGAGCGCACGTTTGAGCAGCTGCGCGATACCTTCGGGCGCAACGTCTGCCCCACGTTTGTGCCTGTAAAATCAGGTGCGGATATGCTGTTTGTAAATCTCATATACATGAAGATATACAGCTTTGACAGCAAGGGCTCACGTACAGAGCACCCCATGACAGACGACATAAAAAAGCTCAGGTCGAAAAATACATTGAGCCGCTTAAGGAGGCAATCGCCATGACCTCCGACGAGCTTTTGGAAAAGTACTTAAACGGCGAGGAAATCTCACTAAACGAAATGGTGCTCGCCCTGCATGAGGGGCTGATAGTAGGCTCGATTGTACCCGTATTTTCTGGCGCTGCCGTCAGACTGTGGGGAATCAAGGGTCTCATGGACACCATTGCGGACTCATTCCCGCGCCACACCGCCAAAAAAGAAGAAAAGGCGGAGGACGCAGACGATATCGCCATAGACCCAGACGGTGCATGCGCGGTGTTTATCTTTAAAACACTGGTAGACCAGTTCGGAAAAATGAGTATTTTCAAGGTCATGAACGGCACGCTCAAACGCGATACCGTACTGAAAAACAAACGTGCAGGGACACAGGAAAAATTCTCGCATATTTACATACTTAAAGGCAACAAGCAGACGGAGGTCAGCGAGCTCTGCTGCGGTGATATCGGAATGATATCAAAGCTGGCATCGGCAGCAACGGGCGATACCTTCAGCGCGGGCGGAGATACGGAGTACCGCAGAATACATTTTCCAGTACCGTACATGCGGCGCGCAATAGTAACCGCCGCCAAGGGCGACGAGGATAAGATATCTTCGGCGATACAAAAGCTGCTTGACGAAGACCCGACCATGAAATACGAGAACAACTCCGAAACAAAGCAGATGCTGATTTCGGGCATGGGTGATATACATATTGATGTCATTACATCAAAGCTTAAATCGCGCTACGGTATAAGTATAACTTTATCCGAGTTTCCTAAAATTGCCTACCGCGAAACTATCAAAAAGAGCGTTCAGGCAGAAGGCAAAGCACAAAAAAGCAATCGGGAGGCTCGGGTCAGTACGGGCATGTAAAAATTACATTCTCACACGGTGAGCGCCGAGGGGCTGACTTTTTACGCAGAGCGTAGTCGGAGGCAGCGTGCCCAAGGGCTATTACCCCCGCTGTCGAAAAGGGGCTGCTTGAAGCAATGCAGAAAGGCGTTTTGGCAGGATATCCCGTTGTAAAAAATCTTGCCGCAGACTTATTCGACGGGTCATATCCCGGTCGATTCAACGAGATATCCTTTAAACTTGCTGCCAAACTTGCATACAAGGAGGGGCTGCCAAGGCAAATCCCGTACTGCTCGAGCCGATTGGAACGCAACGTATCGGTGCCAAGGATATGGTAAGGCAATGGGCGACCCTGAACAAGCGCCGCGGGCGTCATGGGCATGAATCCCGACGAGAACCGCCCGGTTACACCACCAAGTTCAGGCAGAAGCGCGAAAGCAGAGATGACAGACTACACCATAGCGCTCAAAGCCGTGTCGCAGGGGCATGAGGAAGGTACAACTTTTTCTTTTGCACGCTATGATGAGGTCCCCGCTGCTGGGCACAGAAAATAATAGCCGCCTCAAGTCCGGACAGCGAATAGTTTCAAATAGCCTTGCGTATTAAAAACCGCCGTGCTGAAAAAGCACGGCCGGTTTTTCTGCCTGCGGGAATTTTATCATCAACAATGAAGGTTCAGACCCTCCCTGCCGTCGTTTTTCATAGACGGCGGAAATAAGCATACCGCAGGACTCAATGCCCATCTTTCTCGGCGGCAGGTTTACCGGCGATACCGTTTTTCCGATAAGCTCCTCCGGCTCATAATACTCATGAATACCGCTTAAAATAGTGCGCTCGGTATCCGTCCGTCATCGAAAGCGTAAAAGCAAAGCAGCTTTTTGCTTTTGGGCACCGCCGCGCAGTCTTTGATTTTAACGGCGCGGGAAATCCGACCTGCTGAAGGTATCAAAATCAACCTCGTCCGTCAAAAAGCGGTTTCGATTTTCACCTTGAATCTATATTTTCTCAAGCGGCTTTTTTTCCGGTCTGCGCACGTTTGATGCTCTCGGTGGGTTTTCCTCCGCCTCGTCCTTTACCCTCCAGCGGCTTCATTAGCCGAGGAAAAGCAATACCTCACAATATAGACGCAGAGTCGGTAAGCAGCATAACAAACCTGTCGATGCCGAAACCGTCCCCCCGTCGGCGGCATTCCCGTACTCAAGCGCGGTTACAAAGTCATAATCGACCTGTGGCGCTTTAGAGATTCTTCCGTCCGCTTTTTGCAACCTGCGCCTCAAAACGTGCGCGCTGGTCAATGGGGTCATTCAGCTCGGAGAGAGCATTACGCTGCCAAACTCGGTGGCATTGATAAAGTACTCAAACACTCTGTAAACGGGGTCGTCCGGTTTTGCGCTTTGCAAGCGGACATTTTCAACTGGACAACTCGTATATAAACGTAGGCTATAGATTTTCCCTCGACAAATGCGTCAAAAAGCTCGGCAAAGAACAGTACCGCAGTCGTCGCCGAAGCACCTCCACATGCTTTTTCGGCGGCGCAGCGGCGTGCGTCCTCGGACTGCCAGCTGTAATGTCACAGCCGCTGTACTTTTTGACAGCTTCTGTCATGGTCATGCGCCCCAGTGGTCAAGGTCGATTTCCTGTCCCTGATAGGTTATCCTGCGCGTGCCGCAGATTTTATCGCGCAGCATATAAAGCTCCTCAACAAGCTCCACAGACGTCGTAGTAATCGGTAAATGCGCAGTGAAAAGCCTCAATGGTAGTAAGTTTACGGAGTTGATAGCGGTGTCCATTCCCTCGTTTCTGAATATACGCCCGACCCTCATACGACACGGTGCATACGCCCGCATATCACTGAACGCCGTAAGGCCACAGCTCGGTCCAATCCGCAGGAACATATCCATATCAAGCGTGTTGTGAAGAGGAACGGGCGCGCCGACGCGCCGATTTCAAGAGGCACGAGTATCGGCGTATCCACCTCTAAAAAGCCCCCTCAAGATAATTGCGCATCTCTTTAATATCATTCAACGCCATAAAATATGCTCCACCTCAGATTCAATATAAGTCAACCTCACGCGCCAGCATGGTAATCGCGATACCATGGTCGTTAATCGCGAATTTTCTGGTGCGTAAAGCGATTTTAATAGCAGTCATTTTCTTATAATGAGCCGCCTGTTCTGGAACGCCCACAATATCAATGATAATGGCCTTTTTGAACTGTTGTGCCTCCTCGTTCACATGTCACGGAAAGATATTACCCGAATTACCTAGGTGGAACTTTATGATTATAAAAAGCTCTGCTTTTGCCTTATCATTGCGTGGAAAAAGCCTGCATCATTCTTTTGCCGGCACCACTGTCTTATTCCTCGTACGCCTCAAAGTTATCCCTTTATGCTTAAAAAGCATAATCGGTAACGGTTGTTCTGATGCCTCTGCCTGAGAGCTGAAACACTGGAATCTGTGCCACCCTGCTCACCGTCACTTTCTGGACACCAAGGAGTTTTTCTCCAAGTTTTTATTTTATTGACTGCACCTTGGCTTTACCGATCGCCGACACCGCCGAAGCTTATCAGGAATCTCGGCGCACCAACAACCTTGTTTCCTTGGTATCGGTGAACGGATTTTACAACCGTAAACCGTGGCGGATTTTATCACGGCGACCGC